>Ga0209830_10000131_pt1 | contig 83667 bp, 90 predicted proteins | sample ArcticOcean_MG_C_12_FD_187439 | JGI IMG/M metagenome (GOLD analysis project Ga0209830, IMG submission 187439) | Marine microbial communities from western Arctic Ocean - ArcticOcean_MG_CB8_130 (SPAdes) (version 2) | ecosystem: Environmental > Aquatic > Marine > Oceanic | place: Arctic Ocean...
TTATGTGTTTTATTTTTTCATATTATTGGAGGCCTAAAACATTCATTTTTAGACAAAGATGGAACACTTCGAAGAATGTGGTTTAGTAAGTAAATCTAGCATTGTGTAACGATAATTGTAATAATAAGCCATCATGCCTAACGATATTTTAACCATAACAAACCACGATCGTAATATCTTTCAAGGGAAATATATATATCCTGTTGTATCAAGGAGAGCAGGTGGCTTGTCTTTGGGAATTAATTTAAACACAAACAATGCTTGTAACTGGCAATGTATTTATTGTGAGGTTCCAAATTTAGTCAGAGGCAAACCAGAACCTATTAATTTACAAGAACTAGAGAGCGAACTTGATTATTGGCTTGATCAGATAATTAATAAATCTTTTTTAAGTCAATATACTAAAAGTAGAACAGAGTTCAAAGATATAGCTTTCTCTGGGAACGGAGAACCAACAGCATCTAAACAATTTAAGGATGTAATTGGTATTTTAATTAAGAAGATTAAGGAATATAAATTAGATAAAAAAATAGTGATTCGTTTGATTACAAATGGGAGCTATATGGCTAACCCTGTTATACAAGAATCATTATCTTTGATAAGTAATTTTAATCGTGAAATTTGGTTTAAAATAGACGGTGTAAAAGAGCTTGATATACAAACAGTAAACCAAGTTAATTTATCATTAGCGACTATTAAAAAAAATCTTGAGGCTGCACTTAACAATAGCCCTACGGTTATTCAAACCTGCTTTTTTAAATTAAATGAAAAATTACCCAGCTTGGAGTCATTGGGCGCATATATTAATTTTTTAAAACTTTATGAGAATAAGGTTAAAGGAATACATCTTTATAGTTTGGCTAGATTATCTCAACAGCCTATTCAAAATAAATTAACACGACTTACAAAATCCGAATTAGAAGTTATTGCTAGTAAAATAAAAGTATTAAATATCCCAGTCCACATTTTTGCTTAAATACGATATGAAAATTTTATTAATTATTTTTTTGAGTTTATTTTTATTAACTGCTTGCCAAGAGCAAAATGATGATTGGAGCTCTTATGGCAAAGACCTTACTAATCAACGGTTTTCGAAATTAGATCAAATAAATATTAAAAATGTAAAAGATTTGGAATTAGGTTGGCAATATCAAACAGGAATTAGTGCAACTTTTCAAGCTACTCCAATTGTTCATAAAGGCATTATGTATGTATCTTTACCTTTCAATCATGTTATTGCTTTAGATGGAAGGACAGGCAAAGAATTGTGGCGTTATGAACACGATAGAAACCCTAACTGGAAAATGTGTTGTGGACCAAAGAACCGTGGGGTAGCGGTCCATGGTAATCAGATTTTTTTTGGTACTGTTGATGCAAGATTAATTTCACTCGACATTAATACTGGCGAAAAAATTTGGGATATTAATGTAGTAGAGAAAGTAGTAGAAACAGAATCTTTAAGCTCGCTAAATGAATTAGATCCAAACCGAGACAAAATTATAAGTGGCGGAACGGGTGTTGGTATTTCTATGGCACCTGTTGTTTATAAGAATAAAGTAATTATAGGAATTACAGGCGTTGGTTATGGCCTTCATATAGAAGAACAGGGGAGCGACTCACCATTAGGTGCAGTGGTTGGAGTTGCTGGAAGGTTCGGAAGACCAGGATTCTTAGCGGCTTACGATATTTATTCTGGTAGACAAGTATGGCAATTTGATACAATTCCAGAACAAGGATGGGAGGGTAAGTTTACAAATTATACTGGTGATGGCGAAGTGCTTAATCGTGATACCTATCTTGAAAAAGAAGCACTAGCTCAATATCCAGACTCTGCTAAATATGGTGGAGGTTCTGCATGGACAACCCCTGCTATTGATGAAATAACAAATACACTTTTCTTTGGAACTGGAAATCCTTCCCCACAGATGAGTGCAGAAACCAGGCCAGGGGATAATCTTTATACAGTTTCATTAGTTGCTTTAGATGCTGATACAGGTAATTTAAAATGGTTTTATCAGCAAGTGCCTCATGATACATGGGGATATGATGTTGCTAGCCCGCCGTTATTATTTGACACTATTAAGAATGGAAAGGTAATACCTGCCGTTGGCCAAGCTGGCAAAACAGGATGGTTTTATATACACAACAGAGATAATGGTGAGCTTTTACTTAAATCAGAAGCATTTGTTCCTCAAAATAATTTATTTGCTAAAGCAACTTCGGAAGGAACTGTAATTTATCCAGCCATTCTTGGGGGTTCAAATTGGTCACCGGTGAGTATGAATTTAGATCATCATCTAGTATATGTTTCTGGTATTCATGCTCCCATTAAATATACTCTTCATGAAAAAATATCTAATAATAAAGTAATTAAATATACTAGCTCTGAACCTTCTGGCGATTCTCAATGGGGATTATTATCAGCTATAAATGTATCAACGGGTAAAATTAAATGGCAACATACAACAGAGCAACCTCTTTTAGGCGGCTCTCTTGCTACAAAAGGAAATTTAGTTTTTCTAGGTGAAGGTAATGGTGACTTTAATGCTTTTAATGCAGTTACTGGGGAGTTAATTTGGCAAACAAATATAGATGCAGGAGTGAATGCCCCACCAATTACTTATATGATTAATGATAAACAATACGTTGCTGTTGTAGCTGGAGGAAATAAAATTATGGGTTACAAGCAAGGAGATTATATAAGTGTGTATCAACTTCCAGAATAAATTTTATTTATTAAATAAGGATAATTTTTGAAAATTACAGTGGTAGGAATTGGTTATGTTGGTTTAGCGAATGCAATTCTGCTCGCACAGAATCATAGCGTTACCTTAATTGATATTATTTCTGACAAAGTTGACTTAATCAACCAAAGAAAGTCTCCTATCGAAGATACTTATATCATCGAATACTTGGAGTCAGTTAAATTAGATCTTCATGCAACAATAGATCAAAATAGTGCTTATAAAGATGCTGAATTAGTTATTATAGCTACTCCTACAGATTACGACCCTGCTACAAACTTCTTTAATACAAAGTCAATTGAAGAATCGATAGATAAAATACTTAAAATAAATAATAAGGTACCTATTTTAATAAAATCAACAGTCCCTGTTGGCTATACAGAAAGTTTAAGATTAAAATTTAATATACCTCATATAATTTTTTCACCGGAATTCTTAAGAGAAGGCCAGGCATTATATGATTGTCTATATCCCTCAAGAATTATCATAAGCAACAAAGAAAATGATGGAAAGAGGGTGGCGGAATTATTTGTGCAGGGAGCAATAAAGAAAGATATACAAATTTTATATACAGATCCAACAGAAGCTGAAGCCATCAAGCTTTTCTCAAATATGTATTTAGCAATGAGAGTTACTTTTTTTAATGAATTAGATACTTTCTCATCGAAACATGAATTAAGCACAAAGCAAATAATTGATGGGGTTAGTTTAGACCCAAGAATAGGGGATTATTATAATAATCCATCTTTCGGTTACGGCGGTTACTGCCTCCCCAAAGATACAAAACAATTACTAGCAAATTATAAAGATATTCCAAATAATATTATGCAGGCTATTGTTGATAGTAATGAAACTAGAAAAGAGTTTCTTGTAGAAGAAATAATAAATACCAAGGCTAAAGTTATTGGTATTTATCGGTTGATAATGAAAAGTAATTCAGATAATTATAGAGAGTCAGCAATCTTAGGAATTATAGAAAGATTAAAAGAAAAAAAAGTAAATATACTTATTTATGAGCCTCAAATTAGCCAGGAACAATTAGAAGGGTTAACGATTGTTAATGATTTAAATAAATTTATGAAAAAGTCTGAAATTATAATTGCCAATCGATACCACCCTGAATTAGAAAAAGCAAAAGATAAAGTTTATTCTAGAGATATTAACAATAAAGATTAATCCTTAAGAGTCGAGAAAATGCTTAAAATTATATTAATTTTAATCCATCTATTTATTGGGACTCTATTCATTATATTTTTTCCAATAATTAATCGTAAATTAAAAAAATTGCTAATTAAGAGGTGGTCTTCATTACTTTTAAAAATATTTAAAATTAATTTAGTTGTTAATAATGATTTAAAAAAAATATTAAGTAAAAAAAATTATTTAATTGTTAGTAATCATATTTCGTGGCTAGATATTTTTGTTATTAATTCAGCTTATCCAGTTGCTTTTGTCGCTAAACAAAGTATTTCAAAATGGCCAATCCTTAGTTGGCTTGTCAAAGCCTCCGAAACAATATTTATTGATCGTAAAAGAATTACTAAGATAAAAGAAACATCAAAGGAAGTAGAGAATTTCCTTGAAAATAAAGGGAGCATTTGTATCTTTCCAGAAGGGACCTCATCAGATGGATCAAAACTTCTTAATTTCAAAAGTAATCTATTACAAACGGCAATTAATAAAAATATTTCGGTACTTCCAATTGCTATTCAATATCTTCAAAACCAAAATTTTTGTTCAGCACCTGCATATTATGCAGAATTATCTTTATTAGATTCAATTAGAAATTTGATTAGATTTGATAATATAGAAGCTAAATTAACTATTTTGACCGAAATTAAAAGTATTTCTGATAGGAAAGTTTTAGCCAAAGAAGCATATGTAAAAATAAGTAAAGTGATAATTTAATTATTTAGGAGTTTAGTAGAAAAAGAAATATAAAAAATTGCTTAAAAACATAAAATGGGTATGTGAAGGATTCGTGCTATTCATGATCTTGCTTACAATTTTAAATATCTCTAATTTAATTGGATATATTAATTTCATCATGTAACCTTAAGTTTTTATAGCAAAGATATAATATGCAAATAAGAGCCACTAAAGAAATTTATCAGCAATTAAAAGAAGCACGAATTAAAATATTAATTCCTTTAATATTACTAACAATCACTTCCTATTTTTCCTTTATTTGGGTTATTGCTTTCAAACCAATTTTTTTTGGTATATTAATATTTGATACAAATGTTTCAATTGGAATTTTTTTGGGCTTTCTATTAATACTTTTAATATTCCTAGTAACATTAACATACGTTTATCTTGCTAATAAAATTCTTGAGCCTTTAATAAAAAAAATCCAGAACAATGCATAAATTAATTCTTTTACTAGGACTTTTTTTTTCAAATTTATTATTTGCTAATACTGCTGATGGAGAACCAAACTACACAGCAATTATTATGTTTGTCTTATTTGTTGGCGTAACGCTTTTTATTACTTATTGGGCATCAAAAAAAACTCACACAGCGAAAAGTTTTTATACGGCAGGCGGAAATATTACAGGACTTCAAAATGGCCTTGCAATATCAGGTGATTTTATGTCGGCGGCATCTTTTCTTGGAATTTCTGGTTTAGTCTATTTGTCAGGATTTGACGGTCTAATTTATTCAATTGGTTTTTTAATTGGTTGGCCTATCATTTTATTATTAATCGCTGAGCCACTTCGTAACTTAGGTAAATATAGCTTTTCTGATGTTGTTTCTTTTAGACTCAAACAAAAACCCATCAGAATACTTGCTGCTTGTGGCTCATTGTCGACTGTAATTTTATATTTAATAGCTCAAATGGTTGGTGCCGGAAAGCTTATAGAAATTCTATTTGGTTTACCTTATTATTCAGCTGTAATGATTGTTGGTGGACTAATGATTTCATATGTCACTTTTGGTGGAATGCTTGCCACGACCTGGGTCCAAATAATTAAGGCTGTTCTTTTGTTATCTGGAGCAACGCTAATGGCATTCCTTGTTTTATATCAATTTGAATTTGATTTTAATCAATTTTTTTCTAAAGCCGTTAATATTCATAGTAAGGGTGAAAATATTATGGCTCCTGGTGGATTAATTTCTGACCCAGTTTCAGCTATTTCATTAGGCCTTGCTCTAATGTTTGGAACTGCAGGACTTCCACATATATTGATGCGATTTTTTACTGTACCAGATGCAGTAGAAGCAAGAAAATCAGTAGTTTATGCAACAGGATTTATTGGTTATTTTTATATATTAACTTTTATTATTGGGTTTGGTGCTATTGTCCTAGTCTCTAATAATCCAGAATATTTAAATGATTCTGGAGCTTTAATTGGAAATAATAATATGGCAGCTATTCATCTTTCACACGCAGTTGGGGGGGATATTTTACTTGGATTTATTTCGGCAGTTGCTTTTGCCACAATTTTAGCAGTTGTTTCTGGGTTAACACTTGCAGGGGCATCTGCAATATCCCATGATCTATATGCTAACGTATTCTTAACAGGGAAAAATAACGAAAAAATGGAAATAAAAGTTTCAAAGTTTGCAACAATATTTTTAGGTGTTCTTGCAGTATTTCTAGGCATTCTTTTTGAAGAGCAAAATGTTGCATTTATGGTTGGCTTAGCGTTTGCTATTGCAGCCACTACAAATTTTCCGATATTAATTCTTTCTATCTATTGGAAAAATCTTACTACAAGGGGAGCAGTTATTGGTGGGTCTGCTGGATTATTTATTGCAATACTTTTAGTAATACTAGGGCCAGTTGTCTGGGTAGATATTTTTGGTAATAATGAAGCAATCTTTCCATATAAGTACCCAGCTTTATTTTCTATGGTAGTTACATTTGTTGGGATATGGTTCTTTTCAAAAACTGACAAATCAAAAAACTCTACAGCTGAAAAAGAATTATTTGAATCTCAATATTTTAGATCACAAACTGGAGTAGGCATTGATAAACCTAATGCTCATTAATTATGAATTTTTATAAATATCATATTTTCTTCTGCTTAAATCAAAGAGGAGATGGGGAACAGTGCTGTATGAGCTCTAATGCTGAACCAATGTTTGATTATATGAAAAAGAAGATCAAGTCATTAAACCTTAATGGCCCTAATAAAGTCCGTGTAAATCGTGGCGGGTGCTTTGATCGTTGCCATGAAGGACCTTTGATGGTCATTTACCCTGAAGGAATTTGGTATCGCTATATAGATCAAGAAGACCTTGATGAAATTATAGAAGAACACTTACTAAAAGGAATAACTGTGAATAGGCTACTGGTTTAGTTTATTCTTAACATATTTAATAAATTCCAATTCTTGAACCTTAGAAAATTTATTAATATCAATTCTCTTTTTTTCACCCCAAATGCTATCTGGAAAATGATTGTCAGAAAAGTATCTTGGAATAATGTGCCAATGTAAGTGGGGGGTTATATTTCCAAGCGAAGCCAAATTAATTTTGTCAGGCTGTAAATATTCTTTTACAATTTTCTCCGTTTGAAAAATTACTTCCATAAATTCATTACGGGTTTCTTCATCTAAGTCTGCCATTTCTTTAACATGATTAATTAAATCAACTCGACAATAGCCTCGATAATTCTGATCATTAATTAATACAATACGAAGTAAATCATTTGCCCAGACAATAGGGTATTTTTGAGAAGAGCAAAGAACACAATTATCAGAGTTAAGAGATTTCAAGCATTCGATCCAGTGCTAGTTTAGCTAATTCCGCTTCTTTTTTTGGAACACTAATAATATTAACCGGATTATCTTTGATAATATTTTCTAAAGTCCAGGACAGATGTTGGGGGTCTATTCTTGCCATAGTTGAGCATTCACAAACGACATGAGACATAAACTGCACCAATTTTCCTTCAGGTTTCATTTCATTGGCCAATCTATTAACAAGATTTAGCTCAGTTCCAACTAACCATTTAGTATTCGGTTTAGCTTGCGTAATTGTATTAAGAATAAATTCAGTGGACCCAACATAATCAGAGTTCTGACAGACTTCAAATGGTGATTCTGGATGTGAGATAACAAAACCTTCAGGATGGAGCTCTCTAAATTTCTCTATATGTTGTAATCTAAACATTTGATGGACTGCACAGTGCCCTTTCCATAATAAAACTTTCGATTCAAGTATTTGTTTTTCTGTTAGACCACCAAGTGGTAAATCAGGATCCCATACAGGCATATCCTCTATGGCAATACCCATTTTATGTCCCGTCCATCTTCCTAAATTTTGATCTGGAAAGAATAAGACCTTTTCTCTTTTTTTAAAGGCCCAATCAAGAACATTTGGTGCATTTGTTGAGGTACATACAATGCCATTATGCTCACCGCAAAAAGCTTTAAGGTCTGCGGCTGAATTAATATAAGTAATTGGCGTAATAGTTTTATCAAAATCTAAAACTTTAGAAAGTTCTCTATAGGTTCTTTCTACCTTTGCTAAATTTGCCATATCAGCCATAGAGCATCCAGCTGAAAGGTCTGGTAATACTGTAATCTGTTCTGGTCTTGATAAAATATTAGAAACTTCGGCCATAAAATGAACGCCAAGAAAAACTATATATTTGGCATCTAGATTCTGCACATACTGTGCAAGCTTAAGGGAGTCCCCAGAATAATCTGCGTGTCTATAAACGGTCTCATTTTGATAGTGATGCCCTAAAATGACAATTTTATCGCCTAAAGTTTTTTTGGCTTCGATAATCCTATCTTGGCAATCTTCATTCTTAAGGCTTTCAAATGCATCGAACTTGATAGTAGCTGTATTCATAATATATATTTTAACTTGCTAATAGCTTAATCTCATATAATTTTTCTAGGGCCTTAACATTGGTCCAGGAAAATACTGATTTCTTTGCCTCTTCTAACGTGACCCATTTAAAATCAATATGTTCCTTAGGAGAAAGAGTCACAGGTAATTTTTTTGGCAACTCTAAACCAAAAATATGTTCAGTATTATAATTAACGTCCGGGGCATATCGGTATTGCCAATGAGAAAATATTTTATACTCATGACTTAAATTCCAATCTTGTAAGAGATAATTTTCGCAAATAATCCCAGTTTCTTCTTGAACTTCTCTTTTTGCAGTTTCTAATGGTGATTCATTAGCTTCTAAACTACCAGTGACTGATTGCCAAAAATTACTCTTATCCGCACGACTTAGTAATAATATATCAAGTTGTTTTGTATAAATAACAACTAGTGCTGATATTGGAATTTTATAATGAGGTAGTTTCAAATTTTTGGAAGCTTGAAAATGGTTGTTTCTTCAACGCCTTTTATCTCTGAGATGGATACTTTCGTAATTTTTTTAATTTCTTGGATGAGACCCTGAACAAGGACTTCTGGAGCTGAAGCACCAGCTGTAATACCTATACTTTTTTTATTCTTTATCCATTTAGATTGAAATTGTGACATATCATCTATAAGGATAGCGTCTATGTTTTTATCTTTGACCATATCTAAAAGCCTATTTGAATTCGAACTATTTTTTGATCCAACAACAAAAACAAGATCATGTAGGCTAAACATTTTTTTAACAGCTTCCTGTCTATTTTGTGTTGCGTAACATATATCGTTGCTTTTTGGCCCAATAATTAATGGAAATTTATCTTTTAATGCCTCAATTATTTTCTTAGTATCATCAATAGACAGTGTGGTTTGGCTTACATAGCTAAGTTTATTAGAGTTTGAAACTTTTAGGTTATTAACATCTTCTATATTTTCAACTAAATGCATTTGAGTAGCTAAAGAGTTTTTTTCAATTTGCCCAATTGTACCTTCTACTTCCGGGTGGCCTTTATGACCAATCATAATAATTGTATATTCATCATTACTTAATTTATTGACTTCACGATGTACTTTAGTTACTAATGGACAGGTCGCATCTATTGAAATAAGATTTAATTTATCAGATTCTTTTACTATTGCTTTAGATACACCATGAGCGCTAAAGATAACATGGCTTGAATTTGGAATATCTTTTAAGCTTTCAACAAAAATTACACCTTTTTCTTTGAGCCTATTTATTACAAATTTATTATGAACAACTTCATGGTGAACATATATTGGAGCTCCATACTTTTCCAATGTTTTTTCAACAATTAAGATTGCTCTTTCGACCCCCGCGCAAAAACCCCTGGGATTAGCTAACGATATATTAATCATCTCTTTTGACATAGTTAATTTAGGGCAATAGTTGCTCACCATTAATTAAGTCAACAAAAGTTTCACGATTTCTTATTAGATGTAATTTATCATCATCAACAAGTATTTCTGATGCTTTTGGACGAGAATTATAGTTTGAGCTCATTGACATTCCATATGCGCCTACATCTAAAACAGCTAGTATGTTACCTTCTTCTGCTGATAATAAACGGTCCTTACCAAGAAAGTCACCTGTTTCACATACAGGTCCAACAATATCATAGTTTTTTTTCTCAGAGTCAGTTGGAGATAAATTTATAATTTCATGAAAAGCACCATAGAGTGCCGGCCTCATTAAGTCATTCATAGCGGCATTAATAATCATAAAATTTTTCTCTGAACTATTTTTAATATATTCTACTTCTGTTAATAAAATACCAGCTTTACCAATTAATGCTCGACCAGGCTCAAAAATAATTTTTAGATCACGACCTTTAAGAATATTTTTGACGGTTTGAGCATAATCTGAAAAAGTAGGTGGTACCTCATCAGAGTATTGAATACCAATTCCTCCCCCAATATCCATATGTTTAATTAAAATACCAATTGATTTGAGGCGGTCAATCAGTGCAAGGAGTTTTTTAATTGAATCCTCAAAAGGCTGCAATTCAGTTATTTGAGACCCAATATGACAATCAATACCTTTAATTTCAATTGAATCTAGTTCTTTGGCAATTTTATACATTGAAATTGCATTATGTTCGTCAACGCCAAATTTATTATCTTTAAGCCCAGTTGAAATATAAGGATGTGTTTTAGGATCAACATCTGGGTTTACTCTAATTGATATACTAGCTTTTTTGTTTAATTTTTTTGCAGTATTTTGAATTCGGTATAGTTCTGCTTCTGATTCCACATTAAACGTGAGGATGTCATGATTAATAGCTAATTCAATATCTTCTTTTGATTTTCCAACACCGGAGAATACAATTTTTTTTGGATCACCTTTTGCAGCAATAACTCTGTGAAGCTCCCCTCCAGAAACAATATCAAAGCCAGCCCCATTATTTGCTAGTAAATTTAATATAGCGATATTTGGGTTAGATTTAACTGCAAAACAAATAAGATGGTCTATATTATTGAATTGAGATTTAAAATCTAAGTAATTATCAAGAATAATTTTTTTAGAGTAGATGTAAGAAGGCGTGTCAAATACTTTAACAATATTTTCAACAAGAACATTTTCAATATAGAATTTACCTTCTTTTAGTTTTAGAATAGATTCAGTCATTTTTAGCTTTAAGACACCTCTGACCCCTGAGCTGGAAAAATATTTTCTTTAATCCCTGCTTGGGGATATTTTTCCTCAGGTATGTAGAGTTGACCTTTAGTGCCGCAACTATTTAATAGTGAGATGGCTAGCAAATATAAAATATAGTATTTTTTCATAATTAATTCCTTGTTTATATTATTTTATCATTAATCAATATTATTTTTTTGAGTTTAATTGGAGAAGCTTGCTTGTAACCAGAGCGTTAACTAAGCCAAAAATAAAAGCTGATATTATAAAGATTGGTAAAAGGTAGAAGATGCCATTATGTGGAATTATCCATAACCTTACGATGATAAATTGACCGGCTATATGTGCTAATGAAGTAATTAAGCTAAAACTAATTATACTAAAATATTTTGAATTTAAATTCCTAAAAATTATAAGGGAAAAAAGGCTAAATAGGGCACCACTTAAACTTAGAAAAAATGTTGGACTTAAAAATGTACCTAAGAGAATACTCGTTACGAAAACTCTAATAAGAGAGACCCATATACCCATTCGTAGATCAAATTTAAATATGGTGTACAAAATTATAATATTTGCTATTCCAGGTTTTACACCGGGGATAGGGCTTGGTAAAAAGAATTCGATTAGTGATAGTGCAACAGCTATAGCAGATAGTTTAGCAATCTGATGGTCTCTATTTATAATATTAATAGTTGATAGAGTCATATTTTCTCTTAGCCCCTACAATAGAAATAGATATTTGATTTGGAATACATATAATTGTTTGGTTTGCTTTATTTATCCATCCCTGATGGATACAGTATTTCTTCGCACAAGGTGCTGAGGAAAATCTAACTTTTCCATTATCAATATTTATTTTTGTTTCTCCTTTTGCCCCGTTAATTATTTTAGTTATTTTTTGATTCAGACTATAGGTTGCTAATATTTCATTTCTTTTATATATCTCTAGGTATTCGCCTTGTGGGAGATTCCATAGAAATTTTGTACTAAAAATAATTAAGCCGCAGAATAAGATAATGATTAACCAGTCACCAGATTTAATTACCTTAAAAAATTGTAATATTTTTTTTATCAATATCGTCTTCCCAATTTATTTCTTTGTTTAAAGATTTACTTAAAAGGATTGAGTCATCATCCATAATAATCAAAAAATAATTAATATTTAGTAATGTAGCCATATTCACTTTATTCTTTTTACTAATAATAAAGAGGGGTTTAGAAAAGACATCTGAGAGAGTGCCTGAATCTTCTGAAGGAGGTAATAAAATGGTAGCTGATTGTGTTTTTCTTTCAGGGTAGCCAGTTTTAGGATTAATTAAATGAGAAAATCTTTTATTATCAACCATAATATATCTTTGATAATCACCAGATGTTCCAATGGCCCACCCAGGCTTAAGAGCAATCGTAGCTAGTATATTAGGCTTTCTAGGATTCTGGATTCCAACTACCCAATCCCGCTCATCATATTTACCAAATGCTAGAATGTTGCCCCCGATATTAATTAAAGCATTTTTAACATTATTGTTTTTAAGTATTTTTTTTGCTTGATCTAATGCATAGCCTTTTGCATAACCACCTAAATCTATTTGAACATTTTTATTGTTACTTTTTAAAATGCCATTCTTAATTATTATTGATTGCATTGATGGATTGGAAGATACTAATTTTTGAATTATTTCCTCATTTGGAATTATTTTCCGATTGTAATCATTAGAGTGAAATCCCCATAGCTTAATGAGCTTCCCTATAGATGGGTTAAATAAATTTTGAGTTTGAGTTTCTAGGCGCTGAACATCGGTTAGAATTTTGATGATTTCATCGTTATTGATAGATATAGATTTATTTTTAGAGATTGCGTTATTAATATCTGTAATAAGGCTTTTTTCCCAAGGGTGAAGTAATTTATGTAGACGATGAAATTCAGTGAAAATTTCATCAGATACTTTTTCAGCATTAATCTTAGATTCACCATAAATTTTAATATCAATCAATGTTCCGAAGATATAATCCTTACCATGGTGAAGCTTATTGTCACTACAGCCGATTAAAAAGCCGATTAAAATATATATAAGTAGATTATTTAAACGCATTAATAATGTATTCTGCTGCTTTAAAATTTGTTTGTTCTTCAATCTCAACAATCCCAGTAGGGCTAGTTATATTAATTTCAGTTAAATAATTACCAATAATATCTAAACCTACAAAATTAAGTTTATTTTTAATTAAGAAGTCTTTAACACCCATCACTATTTTTTTATCTCCAGCTGTTAATTTTTGAGTTTTACCTTTACCGCCTTTTGCTAAATTAGCTCTTACTTCACCTTTAGATGGGATTCTTGCCAGTGAATAGGGCAAAGCTTCACCTTTGATTACAATGATGCGTTTATCACCCTTTTTGATTTCAGGTAAGTACCTTTGTGCCATGATAGTTTTTTTACCATTATTTGTTGCAGTTTCTAAGATGACATTGATATTTTTATCTGTGGGGGTAACCATAAAGATTCCATTACCTGCCATTCCATCTAGCGGCTTTATAATCACCTTTTTTTCTTTTCGAATAAAATTAATTATATCTTCGGCTTGTGATGAAACAATTGTAGATGGGATAAGATTTTTAAAATTAAGTATTGATAATTTTTCATTGTGATTTCTAACTGAAGCAGGGTTATTAATAACTTCAACATTAAATTCTTTGGCATTTTCGAGTATGAATGTCAGATTTAGGTAATCATTATCGAAAGGCGGATCTTTTCTTATAAATACTTTTGTAAAATACTGTATTTTATTTTTTACTTTGACATTTTTTCCGACTAATGAATTGACACTAGAAATATGATAACTATCAATAATTATATTTTGTTTTTCATTAATAGTTAGTGAATAAATATTTGTGTAATGGACTTCTATTCCTTGATTAAGACATTCTTTTATCAAGGCTATAGTAGTGTCTTTATAATAGATTAATGTTTCTGGCTCATCAATTATAAATAAATATTTCATTATATTTGGTTTTGAAGTTCTTTCGCAGCAGCAAGTAAGGCTAATCTGGCTATAACCCCATAAGCGTAAAATCTATTGGCCTTATCATCACAGGGTCTGCCTTGATCTGGCATTAGGCATGATGTTTCAAAAGCAACTGGTACAAAATGCATGCCCGGTGAATTAAGGTTCTCATCTTTCTCTTTATTTGTATGTACTCGATAAAAACCACCAACAACAAAATGATCTATCATGTAAACAACAGGCTCAGCTACAGCATCATTAATAGCCTCTTCTGTATGAACCCCTTCTTGAATAATGACTTCTGTTACCTTCAATCCTTCTTTAACAATAGACATTTTTTTTCTCATTTTTCGATTAAGATTTATAACCTCTGTACTATTCTTAATCGTCATTATTCCCATTCCATAAGTACCAGCATCTGCTTTGATTACAACATATGGTTCATGAGCTATATTGTATTGAGAATATTTTTCTTTGATTTTTGATAATAGCTTATCAATATGTTCAGCTAATTGAATCTCTCCTTCCCGCTCAAGAAAATTTAAACCCTCTAGTTTTTCAAAATACGGATTAATTAACCAAGGATCAATTTTTGTAAACCTAGAAAATTCTTCTACTACCTCATTGTAGTAATTGAAGTGTGTTGATTTTCTTCTGGTTGGCCATCCTGCTGAAAGAGGCGGGATAATGTTTTGATCAAGATTTTTAAGTTTATCTGGGACACCACCAGAAAGATCATTATTTAGGATAATCGCGCATGGTCTAAAGGTTGAAGAATCATCATTTTTTAAAAATAAGTGATCACTTTCTCTATGAAGAGGCTCAATTTTTATCGAATTATTATCATCAATTTCAATTATTTGAATTTCATTTATATTTTCGTCAGCACTTCCGATTCTAACTTCAAGTCCAGAATTTTTTAAAATTTCCGTTAATTCAAATATATTTTTTAAGTAAAATTTATTTCGTGTGTGGTTTTCAGGAATAATTAGAACTCGCCATGCATCCGGACAAATTTTTTCTATGGCGACAGAAATGGCTTGAATTGTTAGCGGTGCAAAATCAGGATTTAGGTTATTGAAGCCTCCTGGAAAAAGATTGGTATCTACAGGCGTTAATTTAAAGCCAGAATTTCTTAAATCAACGGAGGCATAAAATGGAGCACTATATTCTAACCATTGTATTCTAAACCAATGCTCAATCTCACAGCTATGATTAATTATGTAATTTTCTAATTTAAATAACTCAGAACTTAACTCAGTTTTTAAAACAGGATTCATGTGCCTACTCCTTGTGCTTGTTCATCTGCATGATAACTACTTCTTACCATTGGACCGCTTGCAACAGAGGTGAACCCTAATTTTTCTGCTTCCCTTTTAAGATCATTAAAATCAGTTGGCGAGACATATCTTTCAACAGGAAGATGATAAGGCGTAGGCTGTAAATATTGCCCTAATGTCAACATATCAACATTATGTTGTCTTAAGTCTTTCATAACATCTAATATCTCTCCATTTGTTTCTCCCAAGCCAAGCATTAAACCAGACTTAGTAGGAATCAAAGGTAGCTTTTTTTTAAAATCTTTTAAAAGTAAAAGAGAATGTTCATATCGAGCACCCGGCCTTGCTCGTTTATACAACCTAGGAATTGTTTCAAGATTATGATTGAAAATATTAGGCGGCTGTTCTAATAGTATTTCCAATGCTATATCAATTTTCCCTTTTCCTCTAAAGTCAGGCACAAGAATTTCAATTGCAATTTTTTTGTTATTTTTACGTATTTCTTTTATACACTCAGAAAAGTGGCTGGCCCCACCATCTTTTAGATCATCTCTATCCACGCTTGTGATTACAACATAATTTAGTTTTAGTTTTGCAATTGTTAAACCTAATTTTACAGGCTCATTTTCATCTGGCATAAGAGGCACTCCGCTCGCAACATCACAAAAAGGGCAGCGACGAGTACAAATGTCCCCCAAAATCATAAAGGTCGCAGTGCCCTGGCTATAACACTCCCCAATATTAGGACAACTTGCTTCTTCGCATACTGTATTCAGTTGGTTATCTTTAAGAAGTCGACTTACTTTGTGAAATTTATCACTATTAGGAAGTACCATCTTTATCCATGAAGGCTTCGCTAACTTGTCTTTTTTAACAACTTTTATTGGCAATCGCGCAGTTTTTTCTTTGCCAACTTCTTTAATACTTATTATTTTTTTCATAATGTAGGTTTAATTTCTTATTAATAATTAATGCAATTTCTTTGCCAGATTGTTCTACGGTACTTTTAATATTGAAGTCTGATAATTGTGACATTTTTAAGCCAGGAAAGCCACAAGGGTCGATCAATGTAAATGGCTTAGTATCCATGTCAACATTAAAACTTAAGCCATGGTACGCATAATTTTTTTTAATCCTTAAGCCAATAGAGCATATTTTTTTCTCATCTATAAAGACTCCAGGTGCTTCTATTTTAGAATAGGAATTAATTTTATATTTTTTTAAAAAATCAATGACAGAATTTTCTAGAATTGAAACCAATTGTCTAATCATTAAACTATTTTTTTTAATGTTAATTAGTGTGTAAATAATTAATTGACCTGGTCCGTGATAAGTAATTTTCCCTCCTCTGTCAACAAAAAGGTGAGGAATATTAGTATCCGGAATTAAGCAATCTTTTCTATTTACGCCAGTAGTAAAGATAGGTTGATGTTCTGTAATCCATAATTCATCTTTTATTGGTGCCTGATCAATAAAGTGCTTCATATCCCTCCAAGTATTTATATAATCAGTGCGTCCGAGCTGTTTTATATTTAGTGGCATATACTATAAAACGAATTTGGTCATTGGGCTATTTGATAGATCAGTATATATTTTATCAAGTTGTTTTTGAGAGGTGACGTAAATATTACAAGTTAAACTGATATATTTCCCATTGCTACTACCCTTCATTTCTATTTCCGAGGCATTAAAATTACCGTAATGTTTTTTTATGATCTCAATAACAGATTCAGAAAAATTTTCTTTTACTTCACCCATAACTTTTATAGCAAAGTTACAAGGAAAATTTATCAGTGTTTCATTTTTGGTTTGGTCCATTGGGAAAGGGTTATTACTTTGAAATAATAAAACTATTAAGTTGAATTTTTTGTGAAATATCTTGTAAAGCTTGTTCTGCAATTTTTTCACTATCATAAGGGCCAATAGTCACCAAATAAAGAGAGTCTTTACTTAACTTTTTTATATTTAATGAGTTTCTAAATTTAATTTTAGAGAGCCTATTAATCAAATAGGAAGCATTACCTTCATTTGAGAAAGCACCTGCCTGGATATAAAAATATTTTATAGAAGAATCCACTGGCGAAGTTTTATAAGTTTGCTCTAGATTTTTTTCTGATAAAGATGGGTTTACCATTTCGATTCTCACTAACTCGCTTCCTTTCTCAATAATCCGAAGCCGCTGAGCTGCTGCATAAGACAAATCAATAATTCTTTCATCAACAAAAGGCCCTCGATCATTAACTCGAATAATTACCGAGCGTTTATTTTTTAAGTTTGTTACTTTTATATAGCATGGAAGTGGGAGTGTTTTGTGGGCACCAGTCATCTGGTACATATCATATGTTTCTCCAATAGATGTTTTCTTACCATGATATCTTTTGCCATACCAAGATGCATAACCCTCTTCCATAAAGGGAATAATTTTTGTCATGGGAGTATATTTTTTATCAAATGCGACATAAGGACGACTAGCCCATTTTGAAAGTGCTTCATATTTTGGCTGAGCATCTGGAATTTTATCTAGATTTTCGGGTGGATTTTCTTCTGGCCCATCATCTAAATAATAAGCCCCCGAGTTTTTTACGTTAGATTGATTTTTTTTTGACTCTTTCTTGAAGATAGGGTCTATTGATTGGCAACCAACAAGTAGTAAGGAAATTATTATTATAAAAAAATGTTTGTTCATTAGTTAGCGATTAAAGATTTGTGAGAATGTAGGCTCATAATAATACCAATCATAGCTAAAGATACAACCATAGATGTCCCACCATAGCTTATAAATGGCAATGGGGCTCCAACTACAGGTATTACTCCACTAACCATTGCAATATTGACAAAGGTTGAAACAAATAAGGTGATTACTAAACTGGCAGTTATCAATCTAGAAAAAGTATTGTGCATCTTTTGTGCCATATAAATACATCGATATAGTGTGAAGAAATAAATAATAAAGATTCCAATAATTCCAATAAAACCAAATTCTTCTCCATAAACTGAAAAAATAAAATCAGTAGATGTTTCAGGGAGGAAACTAAGTTGTGTTTGACCTCCATAAGACCAGCCTTTTCCTAAAAATCCACCGGAACCAATAGCAATCATCGATTGAATGCTGTGGTAACCTGTCCCCAAAGGATCTCGAGTAGGATCAATTAAGCTAAGAATTCTATTTTGTTGATACAAATGCAACATTGACCAGAGGTAAGGTAAGGTAAGTAATAAACCAAAACCACCAAATATCATAACTCTTAATGATAGCCCAGCCAGAACAATGATAACCCAGCCAGAAATTAAAATTAAAATAGCAGTCCCTAAATCAGGTTGCTTCAATATCATCACACAAGGAATAGCCAAAATAAACAATGCCATCATGTGCGTTTTATAGCTTATATCATTTTGGAATCGATGATATAGCCAAGCAAGCATTAGGGGAATTGTAATTTTAATAATTTCAGAAGGCTGTAAATTAAAAAATAATAAATTTATCCAGCGTTTTGCCCCATGACTCTGAAATCCAAAAAAAGCAACAAGTAATAATAGAATTAAACTTAATATATATAGATACGGAGCATAAAAAAGAAAACGTTTCGAATCTATATGACTTAATAATATTAATAAAACCATTCCAATTAAAATATTTATTATTTGAGTCCCCATTAAAATAATATTTTGTTGGGATGCGCTAGCAAGTGTAATTAAACCAATGAGTAATAATAATCCTACAAGTGACATTAAAATTTTATCAATATTTTGAAAAGACATATAAAGCATAAATTTTCTCATTAGTTAATACCATTTAGATAGGCATCAAAAACTTTTTTAGCAATTGGGCCAGCCGTAGATCCGCCATGCCCTCCATTTTCAACTACAATAGCTATAACAAGTTTCGGATTTTCAGAGGGGGCAAAAGCGATAAAAAGAGCATGGTCTTTGAGTTCGTCTGGAAGTTTAGATTCATCATAAACCTCACCTTTCTTTAAGCTGAATACTTGAGCTGTACCTGTTTTTGCTGAGACATTATAGCTAGAGCTTCTTCCAATAAATGCTGCAGTACCTCCTTCTTTGGTAACTAAAGACATACCTTTTTTAATTAAATCTATATCATCTGAAGATGTTAAAGCGATTTTCTTAGATTTCATATGGCTTGAAGTATTCGATTCTTTTAATAGACGAGGACGTAAATCATTATTTGAGTTAATTAGTTTTGCTGTAGCTAAAGCTAATTGAATAGGTGTAGTTTGAGTATACCCTTGACCAATCGCAGTGATTGCAGTTTCACCTTGATACCATTTTTTCTTATATTTTATTTTTTTCCATTCATCTGAAGCAATAAGTCCTCGCTTTTCATTGGGCATATCAATATTAGTTTTTTCTCCAAAACCAAATCTTCTTAATACAATATTTAATTTTGGTATGCCTAACTCAACTCCTAACCCATAAAAAAAGGTGTCACATGAAACGGCTATAGCTTTTATGAGATCGACTTCTCCGTGCCCACCCTTTTTCCAATCTTTAAAAGTTTTAGATTGATTAGGCATATTATAAAATCCTTTATCAATAATTGAGAAAGGTGGACGCCTTATATTATTTTCTAATGCTGCAAGTGCAACAAAGGGTTTCAGTGTTGAGCCAGGTGGGTAAATACCCGAAACAACTCTATTAATCAAGGGTTTATGGACTGAATCATTAAGCCTTCTCCAATTAACTTCATCAATCCCATTTATGAATAAATTAGAATCAAAAGACGGCTGGCTAACATATGCTAATACTGCGCCATTATTTGGATCAAGTGCCACCATTGCCCCCTTGTATTCCCCAAAAGCTTTTTCAGCAACTTTTTGGATTTTATAATCAATATTTAGAGTTATATCTTCACCATGTATTGGCTCTACTATATCAAGTGTTCTAACAACATTATTTTGAACATCAACTTCTATTTTTTTATAACCAGGACGGCCATGTAATCTATCCTCATAAAAATATTCAATCCCTGTTTTACCTATGTGATCTGTGCCTAAATAACTTTCAATTCGATCTATTATTTTTAACTTTTCTATATCTTTTTGATTAATTCGATTTAAGTAGCCAATAAAATGCGCACCTGATTTTCCTTTGGGATAAAATCTGGAAAATTTATGTTTTAAATATATATCAGGGTATTTATATTTGTTAGCTATAAACTTTGCCGCTTGAATCTCTGTTAGATTTGATTTGATAGGGAGAGTTGATGAATAAGATCTCTCAGTATAATTTTTATTATATTTCTTTAAATCATATTTTGTTATTTTAACGATACTAGTTAATCTTTCTTTTATTTTATTTAGATTAGGCCTATCTTTTGGATTTATTTCTAAGGTATAAACTAATTTATTTTCTGCCAGTATCTTACCATTAACATCTAAAATTTGACCTCTAATCGGGGGTATTGGAAGAATCTTAAGACTATTATTTTTAGCGAGGGTTGAATAATTTTCAAATTTTATTATTTGTAGATAAAAGATCTTTATTAGTAAAATCAAAAAAATAAAGATAAGTAGAGCAAAGAAAAAATTTAATCTATGGGTGAAAATATATTTAAATTTATGTTGATCCATAATGACTTATAAATTAATTTGCAGTAAATTTTTTAATAAAAATATTAAAAATTAAGTATGCGATAAAAGTAAAGATTAATTCAATGAATAATGAGGTAAAGCTTATAAATAAGTCGTGACTCATAGATGTTGCCCATAAAATAAGAAAGCTACATAAAGTTAAGAAAAGGCCTAAAGAAAATAATTGTAGTGTAGTTTTTATAACTAGCAATCTTTGAATTATAGAATATAGAAGATAAATACATATAAAGATTAATCCATATTGCCCTAGCAGCTGCCCAGCAAATAAATCGACTAGCAGTCCAATAATTACTAATTTATATATATTAAAAAATGAATTCTTATTTAAAATGCAAGCGATAATAAGCGCTATAAAATAATTAGGCATCAAGGTTGAATTTTCTATGCCAGGGATTCCTATATTTGAAAAAATTATTGATATTAAAAAAAGAATAATAAATGAAGTTCTTTCTTTCTTTTTTTCGATTATCGTTTTTTTAATCATTCTTTTATATCTAGAACTGATATTTGAGTGAAAGTGACAGGCTGAGAAAATGGCGTTATCACGATGGAATTAAATTTTGGAGACGTAGTCTTTTTTATTTCAACGACTTTCCCAATATTTATTCCTTTTGGGTAAAGACCACCAACACCGGATGTAACAAAAGTATCATTAATTAAAATTGATGAGCTTGATGGAAAAAGTGGTATTTCTAGACCCCCATTACCATTTCCATAAAGAATAACATTTTCTTTGCTATTATCCATAATTGCCGGTACAGCATAATTTTCTGATGTGATTGGCATTATCTCGCTATGGCTTTTAGACGTATTTATTATTTGGCCAACTAATCCTGCATTGTTAATAACTGCCGAGCCAGTTTTAATTTTATGGTTAAGCCCTTTGTTAATTGTAATTATTGAATATCCATTTCTAACTCTAGGGAGAACTATCTCAGCATTTATGCTGAGTAGATTAAAGTCTTTTTTAATCTTTAATGTATCCCTCAGGATATTATTCTCTGCTGTAAGTAGTTTATTTTCTTGAACTGCAATAGATAAAATGTAATTACTTTGCTGGAGGTTTTTAATTCTTTCTTTTAGTAGAGTTTTTGTTATGAAAACATCTTTCGAATCAATAAATATAGTTACTGGTAAATTGATTAAAAAGGTGATTGGGCCATTTACTATTGAAAATCTTGCTTTAATTTCTTTTAAAATTTTATACCGGTAGTCAGTTCCCATCATTATTAAACATAAAAGAAATAATGCAATAAACGAAGCTACAGGAAATGAATCTTGATTAAAAAGTTTTAAACTATTACTGCTTAAATTCCTCGCCATTTTTATTCAAAAGTAAAAGCATTTTGAAAAATATCAAGATTATCTAGAGTCATCCCACATCCTCTAACGACACATGTAAGAGGTTCTTCAGCTACTATTACGGGGACTCCTGTTTCTTCCATCAATAATCGATCTAGATGATGTAAGAGAGCTCCACCACCTGTTAGCACCATACCATTTTCTGCTATATCGGCTGCAAGTTCTGGAGGAGTTTGTTCTAGAGCTGTTTTAACTGCTCCAACTATTGATTGCAATGGATCAGAAAGGGACTCAAGGATTTCATTGCTACTAATAGTTATTTTTCTTGGAAGGCCTTCAGCTAAATTTTTACCAGTTACCTCCATCTCCATAAGGTCTGTCATAGGGAAAGCACTGCCTATGCGATTTTTAATTTTTTCAGCAGTTGGATCTGATATTACTGCTCCATAATTTCTTCTCATATAATCAATTATTGCTTGATCAATTTTATCTCCACCCACTCTGACTGAGCTTGCGTATACAATTCCACCAAGAGATAAAACACCTACCTCTGTTGTTCCTCCACCAATATCGATAACCATTGAGCCAATAGGTTCGTTAACTGGGAGCCCAGCACCAATTGCTGCTGCCATAGGCTCTTCGATTAAATAAACTTGCTTTGCTCCAGCTCTTTCCGCTGATTCCCTAATAGCTCTTCTCTCGACTTGAGTGGCGCCATATGGCACACAGATTACAATTCGTGGATTTGGAGTAAACCAATTTACACGATGGACTTTGTTGATAAAAAATTTAATCATTTCCTCTGTAACATTAAAATCAGCAATGACGCCATCTTTCATAGGCCTTATTGCTTGTATATTTTGTGGCGATCGTCCAAGCATTGTTTTTGCTTCTTTTCCTACAGCAAGTATAGACATTTTTGACTGTGGTCCATTAGGGCCAGTCTCTTTTCTCATTGCAACTACTGATGGCTCATCTAAAATAATGCCTTTCCCTTTTAGATATATAAGAGTGTTAGCTGTACCTAAATCAATTGCAATATCGTTATCAACTATTTTTTTAAAAAAATCTATCACCATTTTATTTTTGCCATTTTAATATATAAATTAGTTTTTCATGTCGCCACGTAAAAGAGGCTGTAAACCCATGTATAATAACCGATTATTTAAAAATAACTAAAGAAAATTAATGAAATCGTCTAAATTATGAGTATAACTAAAGAAGAAATTATAAAAATTGCACATTTAGCCCGTATAAACGTTTCTCAAGAAGAGATACAGCAAGTTGAAAAAAAACTTGTTGGAATCTTGGCTTTGATTGATAAAATGCAAGAAGTTGACACAGACTCTATTGAGCCGATGTCTCATGCCCTAAATATTACTCAGCCCTTAAGAGAAGATAAAGTGACTGAGAAAGATATTCGGGATAAATCTCTTTCTTTAGCCCCTCATTCAGAACAGTCACTTTTTATTGTTCCTCAAGTCATAGAATAAAATGCTTAATTTGTCTTTAAAAGAAATTTCTCAAGCATTAGAAGAAAAAAAGTTTACCAGCGTTGAGTTAACGAAATTTTTTCTTAATCGAGTAAAGAAACATAACCCATCACTGAATGCGTTTATTACGGTTGATGAAGGCAAGAGTTTGGCGATGGCAGAAAATGCAGATCAACTTATTCAGTCAGGAAAAAAATCTATTTTAACTGGTATACCCATAGCTCAAAAAGATATTTTTTGTGCGGATGGATGGAAAACAACTTGTGGATCAAAAATGTTAGACAATTTTATATCCCCATATGATTCAACTGTGATTCACAAATTTAATAATGCCGGTGCAGTTAATTTAGGTAAAACTAATATGGATGAATTTGCTATGGGATCATCTAATGAGACCTCTTATTTCGGCCCTGTTAAAAACCCTTGGAATCTGAATTGTGTTCCAGGTGGAAGCTCAGGAGGAAGCGCAGTTGCAGTTGCAGCTAGATTGGCGCCAGCTGCTACCGGAACTGATACCGGAGGGTCTATTAGGCAACCAGCATCACTTTGTGGGTTTACTGGACTTAAACCTACTTATGGCCTTGTATCTCGTTATGGGATGATTGCTTTTGCGTCTAGCCTGGATCAAGCTGGTCCCATGGCAATTAGTGCTGAAGATTGTGCATTGATGTTAGATGTTATGACAGGCCATGATGAAAAAGACTCTACAAGCCTTAATAGAAAAAAAGAAAATTATTCAAACTCTCTTGATAAAGAAATTAAAGGCCTTAGAATTGGAATCCCAAAAGAATTTTTTGAAGACGGGCTAGATTCAGACGTTCAAAAATTGATTGAAGCGGCATTAAAACAGTATGAAAAGTTAGGAGCAAAAATTGTTGATATTTCTCTACCAAATAATTATTTAGCAATCCCTGCTTACTATGTTATTGCGCCAGCAGAAGCATCAAGTAATTTATCTAGATATGATGGAGTTCGTTATGGTTATAGGACTAAAGAATACGATGATTTAATGGATATGTATTTCAAGACTCGACAGGAAGGCTTTGGGGATGAGGTAAAAAGAAGAATATTAATTGGCACCTATGTTTTAAGTGCTGGTTATTTTGATGCTTACTATCTTAAAGCTCAGAAAATAAGACGATTGATTTCCAATGATTTTAAAGTGGCTTATGAGAAATGTGATGTGATTATGGGCCCTTCAGCTCCTTCCGTAGCATTTAAATCTGGAGAAAAGCAAGAAGATCCGCTTGCAATGTATTTGCAAGATATTTTTACAATTTCAACAAATCTTGCTGGATTACCAGCTATGAGTATTCCAGCGGGATTTGTAAACAATCTTCCTGTTGGCCTTCAGTTAATAGGAAATCATTTCGAAGAATCTAAGATTCTTAATGTAGCTCATATTTATCAACAGAATACAGATTGGCACTTGCATAGCCCTAAAGGGATAGATTAATGGATTGGGATATTGTAATTGGAATTGAAACACATGTTCAGTTGAGAACAAATACAAAACAGTTTTCAGGGGCGTCTACAAAGTATGGCAGTGAGCCAAACTCTCAAGCTTGTTTAGTAAGTATGGCTTATCCAGGAGTGCTTCCAGTTCTAAATAAGGAATCAGTTAATAATGCAATTCGATTTGGTTTGGCAATAGATGCAGAAATTGCTTCAAGATCTATATTCGCTAGAAAGAATTATTTTTATCCAGATTTGCCAAAAGGATACCAAATTAGTCAATTCGAATTACCAATAGTAGGTAGGGGAAAATTATCAATTGATATTGGCAGTGATTCAAAAGATATAAGAATATTGAGAGCTCATTTAGAAGAAGATGCAGGTAAGTCTACCCACGGCATAATTGACGGCAAGTCCGGTATTGATTTAAATCGTGCAGGCACTCCTTTGCTTGAAATTGTAACTGAACCAGATTTGAGTTCGGCTGAAGAAGCAGTTACTTATGCAAAAAAACTTCACAATTTAGTTCAGTGGATAGGCATATGTGATGGCAATATGCAGGAGGGAAGTTTTCGTTGTGATGTAAATGTATCAGTTAAAAAGAAGGGAACCTCTGAGCTTGGAACAAGAAGAGAAATTAAAAATTTAAACTCTTTTCGTTTTATTAAGCAAGCAGTCGATTATGAAGTAAATTGGCAAATTGAAAGACTTGAAGACGGAGGGAAAATAGAACAGGCAACTATTTTATTTAATCCAGAATCAGGCGAGACAAAATCAATGAGGTCAAAAGAAGAAGCCAATGATTATAGATATTTCCCAGACCCAGATTTATTACCTTTAATTATTACTGATAAAGATATTGAAGAAATTAAAAAAACAATGCCAGAATTGCCTGAAGAAATGAAAACCCGCTTCGAAAAAGATTTAGGGTTATCGGCTTATGATGCTGAAGGAATAACTTCGAGTAGAGACGTTACAAAATATTTTTTAAAGCTTATTGATTTAGAAGCAAATGCTAAATTATCAGCTAACTGGGTTCTTGGAAATTTATTCTCCCAATTAAATGATAAGGAGATTGATATTTCAGATAGCCCTATTCTGCCTGAACAATTAAGCACACTTATCAATCGAATTGAAGACGGTACAATTTCAAATAATGCCGCTAAAAAAGTATTTGAGATTCTATGGAAAGATACTGGGAAAGAAGTTAATCTAATAATTGATGAGCTGGGGTTAAAGCAGATATCTGATGTTAATGAAGTTGATGGCATAGTTGATGAAGTTCTGAAAAATAATTCAGCTATGGTTGAGGAGTTCAAATCTGGAAAAGATAAGGCATTCAATGCTTTGGTTGGTCAAGTGATGAAAGCTTCTAAAGGAAAAGCAAATCCCGCTCAGGTTTCATCTATTTTAAAAGAAAAACTTTCTAAATAACCCCGTAAGCATTTTGATATTTTTTAATCAATTCTAATTCATTAGTAAAGCCATTGGTTGTTTCTAAATATTTAATGATGTCTTCTAAATTAATAATTGAAATGACGGGGATAGAATATTTTCTAGCGATTTCCTGAGTTGCAGATAATGTATTTTTGCCCTTCTCTTGTCGGTCAATTGCAACGATAACCCCTGTAATTTTCGCCCCGTTATTATGTATTAGCTTATAAGACTCATTAATTGAAGTCCCAGCAGAAATAACATCATCAATAACTAATACATTACCTTTAATTGATGAACCAATGATTTCGCCTCCTTCACCATGGTCTTTAGCTTCTTTTCTATTAAATGAATAGGGGACATTCTTACTTTTATTTGATAAAGCTATGGACGAAGCACTAACAAGGGGAATCCCTTTGTAGGCTGGTCCAAAAATCATGTCAAATTCTATCTTTGTGTCTAAAATTTTATTAGCGTAGAATTCACCAAGACGCTTAAGGCTTTCACCGTCGTTAAATGCACCTAAGTTGAAAAAATAAGGACTGTTGCGCCCTGCTTTGGTTAAAAAATCACCAAATTGCAACACCTTTTTTTCTAGTGCAAATTCAATAAATAATGAAGTAGATGATGTCATATTAAAAATAAATAATTTATGAAGATTATAACCCTAAATTTAAATGGAATTCGCTCAGCATCAAGAAAAGGTTTTTATGATTGGCTTCCACGTCAAAAAGCAGACTTCGTTTGCCTTCAGGAATTGAAGGCTCATGAAGTTAATTTAGATGCCCAAATGAAGTCTCCAAAAGGGTATTTTGGTAATTTTAGCTATGCAAATAAAAAAGGTTATAGTGGGGTCGGTATATATTCTAAAGAAAAACCTAATAAAGTTGTTAACAAAATTGGCATTCCAGAGTTAGATAACGAAGGCCGCTATATTGAAATTGATTTAGATAGGATCATTATTATCTCAGTATATTTACCATCTGGTTCTAGTGGTGAAGAAAGACAGATATTTAAATATAAAGTCTTACATAAAATATTAGTGATATTGAAAAAGAAAATAAAATTAGGCAAAAATATCGTTGTATGTGGAGATTTTAATATTGCTCATCACGAAATAGACTTAAAGAATTTTAAAGGGAATAAAAAAAATTCTGGATTTTTACCGGAAGAAAGAGCTTGGCTTTCTCATTTGTTTTCAAAAGTAGGTTGGGTGGATGTGTATCGTAATCTATATCCTAATAAAGGGGAAGAGGGTTACACCTGGTGGAGTAATAGGGGGCAGGCTTGGACAAAGAATGTAGGATGGCGAATCGATTATCAAATTGCTAATCTTGAATTAGCAAAAAAAGCAAAAAAAGCAACGATATTAAAATCACAAAGATTTAGTGACCATGCACCTTTGACTATTACTTACGATGATTTTGATTGACTCCATGGGGCTATTTTAAATAGTAAAACCATTCCAGGAATAGCAATAAGGAAGCAAAATATAAAAAAGTGATACCATCCGAAAAATTCAACTAGATAACCAGTTGAAGCATTGGTAAATGTTCGGGGAACTGAAGCTAGGCTAGTAAATAATGCAAATTGAGTTGCAGTATATTTTGGATGGGTGGTCTTTGCAATATAAGCAATAAAAGCAGTAGTCCCAAGACCCGCTGCAAAAAATTCCAAACCTACAGTAATAGCTAAAATTAGATTGTTGTCCCCTGATAACGCAAGCCATGCAAAACTTAGTGTGGCAAACATTTGCATAAAACCAAATACCCATAAGGCCCTATTAATACCTAGTTTGATCATCCAGATGCCGCCAGCTAGACCCCCAATAATACCGGGCCATAAGCCAGCATTTTTAGCGATTACACCTATTTCAGTCATTGAAAAACCAAGATCTAAGTAAAATGGTGTAGCAAGGGCTGTTGCCATACTGTCACCAATTTTATATAGGAAAATGAAAAGCAAGATAAGAAAAGCTCCTTTAATTCCTTTACGATTTTTAAATTCTTTAAATGGTTCTATTACTGCTTCTTTTAGAGTTTTAGGAGTGCCATATTTTAAAATGGGCTCTTTAATTAATAGGGTCATAACAATCCCTGGCAGCATAAATAATCCCGTAATAATAAAAACAAATTCCCAATCAAAAGAGTCAGCAAGTATTAATGCTAGAGATCCTGGGATAAGGCTAGAAATTTTATATGCATTAACATGAATAGCATTTCCGATTCCTAATTCGTAATCAGAAAGCAATTCTCTTCTATAAGCATCTATTACAATATCTTGACTCGCGCTAAAAAAAGCAATAACAGTTGAGATTATTGCAACTACAGTTAATTGATTTCTGGGCTCTATGAATCCAAAACTACAAATGGTTGTTAAAAGTAAAAGTTGAAAAATAATCAACCAGCTTCTTCGCCGACCCATCCCAAATGAAAACCTATCAAAAAGAGGGGCCCAAATAAATTTCCAAGTAAAGGGGAATTGGATAAGTGCAAATAGGCCAATCGTTTTAAGATCCATCCCACTGCTGCTTAACCAAGCTGGCAGAAGGCTAATTAAAATAAATAATGGTAGGCCAGAAGTAAATCCTGTAAAAATGCAGATAAGCATTTTCTTTGTGAATAAATCACGCCAAATTATTGATGAATCTGACATTTATGAGTTAACGATTTACCAAATTGTATAGGGCAAGTGCGCCAAGTAAATTAGGAAAAAACCTTACTGACTTAGTATCAGTAAGAACCAATCGGCCAACAATTTTATATTTATTTAATTTACATAAATCATCAAAATCTTTAATTGTACAAAGGTGAACATTTGGAGTGTTAAACCATGAATAAGGCAATTCTTTTGATTTAGGCATCACTCCTTGGATTGATTGAATTCTATCCCGCCAATATCCAAAATTTGGAAATGTGACGATCACTTGTTTTCCAACACGAAGCATTTCATTCAGAATTTCTTCAGTGTTATGCATAGATTGAATTGTTTTAGATAGGATCACAACATCAAATGAATCATCTTCAAATTCTGACAAACCTTCTTCTAGATTTACTTGAAGAACATTGATTCCTGTTTTAAGTGACTTTAACCAGTTATCAGGGTCTTTTTCAATTCCATATCCTGTTATATTCCTTTCTTTTTTAAGGTAATTTAATAATTCTCCATCTCCGCAACCTAGGTCAAGAACTTTTGAGTTAGGTTTAACCCAATTAGCTATAATCGGAAAGTCATATCTATAGTTATTTTTATTCAATTTCATAGCATGCTATTGAAGTAAGATTTTAAAATTGTATGATACCTGGGCTCTTCCATTAAAAAAGCATCATGTCCGCTAGACGCTGTAATTTCTGCATATTTGACATCAATATTATTATCTAAAAGTGCCTTAACAATTTCTTTAGATCTATTAGGTGCAAATCGCCAATCACTGGTAAAGGAAATAACTAGAAATTTGGATTTGATTTTTTTGAAAACTTTACTAAGCTTTCGCTTGCTTCCATTTGAAGGATCATAATAATCCAAAGCTTTTGTCATTCTAATGTAGGTGTTTGCGTCAAATTCTTTTGCAAATTTATCCCCTTGATAGTTTAGGTATGATTCAATTTCAAATTCTGTCTTAAAATCATACTGATAATTTTTATTTTTCAATTTCCTACCAAATTTTGATCCCATTACATCATCTGATAAATAGGTTATATGTCCAAGCATCCTTGCTATTCTTAGACCCCTTCTCGGCGGTGTATTTGTTTCGTAATAATTACCTGTATTAAAGTCCGGATCTGTAATAATGGATTGCCTTGCAACCTCATTAAAAGCAATATTTTGCGCAGTAAGATTAGGTGCTGCAGCTATTACAACAGCATGTTTTATTTTTTCAGGAAATCTTATAGCCCACTGAATTACTTGCATTCCACCAAGACTACCTCCAACGACTCCTGCTAGCTTTGAAATATTTAAAGATGTTATTAAAGCTTCATGAGAATTTACCCAATCCTCAACTGTTACAATTGGAAAATCAGCTCCCCATAGTTTTTTTGTTTGTTTGTTGATAGATTTAGGCCCTGAGCTGCCATCACTGCCACCTAAATTATTAATACCAATGACAAAGAATTTATTTGTATCTAAAGGTTTATTCGGCCCAATAAGATTATCCCACCATCCAGGACATTTATCTTTTGATGAATACCTCCCAGCTAAATGATGATTGCCAGTAAGCGCATGGCATACTAGAACAGCATTATCTTTTTTTTTGTTAAGAGTTCCATACGTTTCATATATTAAATTATATTCTTTTAATATTTTCCCACTTTGAAGCCTTAAAGGATTTAAGGATTTAAAGATTTCTGGTTTAACAATACCAATATTTTTCTTTAATGTCATTGACGAATTATACTATCGAGTGTTGATTAAAACATTAAATTTTAATTTTTCCAGATGTAGCTCTGATAATTCCATTAAGATCCTCATTATGTGTAATTTTTGTGAACTTATTATCTAAAAATAATTGATGAATCTTTTTATATTGATTATAACCATGTTCAATATATAACGTTCCATTTGGTTTTAAAAAATTAGGACTAGTTTTTAAAATTTCTATTATATCTGCATAGCCTTCCTGCGCTGAAATTAAAGCTTCTCGTGGCTCATAAAGGAGACCTTCATCTTTTAAATGAGGATCAGATTTATCAATATAAGGAGGGTTGCTTACAATTACTTCAAATTGCTTTTTTGGAATTTTGGTAAACCAATCACTTTGTATAACTGAAATATTTTTGAGTTTGTGACGCAAAATATTTTTTTTTGCAATATTAATAGCATTTAATGAAATATCACTAAGCAATATAGTGGAATTTTTAAATTTATTTCCAAGAGCAATTCCAATTGCACCTGAGCCAGTCCCTAAATCAAGAATATTGATTTTTTCTTGCTCGTCATATTGGTGAATAATTAAATCAACTAATAACTCAGTATCCTGTCTTGGAATAAGAACATTCGGGGTTACATGAAGATCCATATCATAGAATTTCCACTCTTTAAAAATGTATGCAAGTGGCTTGCGGGATATTCGAGCCGATACAAAATTCATTATTTTTTTAATTTTATTGGCCTCAATAGGCAAATCAAAATTTTTAATTAAATACGCATGCTCTACTTTGAGAGCATGTTCGAGAATAAACCTTGATTCAATGTCTGCTTCTCGGAGAGTAAGGTCAAGATGTTTAGATAATAATTTACGAATTTCTAGATTTAGTTCTTGAATAATCATAAGGCTATAAGTATCAGACGATAAATTTTATAAGATTCTTTAACCTTCATCAAGTTGAGCTAATAAGTCTGCTTGATGTTCTGAATTAAGTGCCTCGATCAGCGAATTTAGATCACCATCCATTATCAAATCAATTTTATATAAAGTTAAATTTATTCGATGATCTGTAATCCTACCTTGGGGAAAATTATAGGTTCTTATTCTTTCACTTCTATCACCGCTTCCAATTAAGCTTTTTCTTTCAGATGCAATTTTTGATTCTTGTTCCTGAATTTGACCAGCTTTAATTTTAGCTGCTAAGACACTCATTGCTTGAGCTTTATTTCTATGTTGTGATCTATCATCTTGACACTCAACAACAATGCCAGAGGGTAAATGAGTGATTCTAACTGCTGAGTCAGTTTTATTAATATGCTGTCCGCCTGCACCTGAAGCTCGATAAGTATCAATTCTGATATCAGCTGGATTTATATCTACATCAATAATTTCATCTGCTTCTGGCAAAATTGCAACTGTACATGCTGAGGTATGAATTCGTCCTTGAGTTTCAGTATCAGGAACTCTTTGAACCCGATGACCACCTGATTCAAATTTAAGTTTTGAGTAAGCTCCTGCACCATTAATTTTAGCAATAACTTCCTTGTACCCGCCAACTTCGGCCTCATTGGCAGAAATTATTTCTAATTGCCAGCGCATTCTTTCTACAAACCGGGTATACATTCTAAAAATATCGCCTACAAATAAAGCTGATTCATCTCCACCTGCCCCCGCTCTTATTTCAAGAAAAATATTTTTCTCGTCATTAAGGTCTTTTGGTATGAGCAATACTTGTAATTCTTTTTCAATTCTCTCTAATTGTTCTTTTCCATTATCAATTTCTGATTGAGCAAAAGCTTTCATTTCTGGATCATTAAGCATTTCTCTGGCATCTTCAATATCTTTATCGAACTTTAAATAATCTTTATAGATATCGACAACAGGCAATATATCGGAATGTTCTTTAGATATTTTCTTGAATCTTTCCATGTCTTTTGTAGCGCCTTCTTGACTGAGCTCCCCGTTGAGTTCTTCAATTCTCTTAGACAGGTTGCTTAACTTATTTTGCATTGATGATTTCATTAGTATCTTATTCTTTTAGGTTGTAAATTTTTTTTAGTAATTCTGAAATTTCTTTCGTTTCGTTTGCCGCAGAGTCATTTAATGCCTTTGTTGGGTGGTGTAAAAATTTATTTGATAAATTATTACTGAGGGATTCTAAAGTTTCGTCAATGGATTTGCCACTCTTTAATTGTTTTTTTGCTTTATCAATTTCTTTTAATCTATTTTCTTCAAACTGATTCCTTAAAGATACGATTGTTGGACTAGCTTTTTTCTTATTACTATTTTGATAAAAAATACTAACTTTGTTTTCAATAATTATTTGAGCATCCTTAACAGCATCAACTCTGTTACTAATACCTTTTTGAGCAATTTGCGCTAACTCATCAAGTGTATACAAAAAGATATCATTTAATTTTGATACCTCAGGCTCAATATCTCTTGGAATTGCAAGATCAATTAATAGCATGGGCTTATGCTTCCTAATTTTGATAGCCCTTTCGATCATTCCAAGCCCAATGACTGGTAATTGGCTACCAGTGCAACTGAATACAATATCATAATTATGTATTTGAGCATTAATTTCCCCAAGCAGACATGTTTCAGCACTTATTTTTTTTGCTAAATTTTTACCGCGTGAGATAGACCTATTTGCAATTGTAATACCTTTTGGTTGGTGGCTATTAAAATACTTAGCAATTAATTCTGTCATTTCGCCTGCCCCAACAAAAATAATTTTGGTTTGGTTGATATCTCCAAATATTTTTTTTGCAAGTGAGAAGGCTGAAGAGGCTATAGTTGTATTGCTTGCACCAATTTTTGTTTTAGATCTTATCTCTTTAGCTGCTTCAAATACAGTTTGAAAAAAATGAGATAAAAATTTACCTTGCGTACCGGTGTAATCAGAAATTTTTGCAGCTTGTTTCATTTGTCCTAGGATTTGAGTTTCCCCTAAAAACATACTATCTAATCCAGAAGCAACCCGGTATGAGTGAGTTAGAGCCTCTTGATTGTTGTAATGGTATAAATGTTTTTTTAATTGCGATAATTTTATATGGTGATAATCTGCAAGCCATTGGTAAACAATTTTTATTTTTGGCCCATTAAAATAAATTTCGGTTCTATTACATGTTGAAAGAATAGCAACTTGACTCACTTTTTTACTCTTAAGGTCAATAAGCGCATTACTTATTTGATCTGAATGAAAGACGAACCTCTCCCTCAAGCTTAATGGGGCTGTCTTATGATTTAATCCTATTATATTTAAATTCATCTTAATTTAATTCGCTCACGTTATCTCTATTTAATCAAAAAAGGGTAAAATATGCATTTTACAATAATAAACACAATTTTTTAGGATCATAAGCATATGGATAAAACATTTAGAATTGCCCCTAGCATTCTCTCAGCTAATTTTTCAAAATTAGGACAGGAAATAAATGATGTAATTTCATCCGGTGCTGATATTGTGCATTTTGATGTAATGGATAATCATTATGTACCAAATCTGACTATTGGCCCATTAGTATGTGAGGCGATAAGACCGATAACTGATGCAATTATAGATGTGCATTTAATGGTAAAGCCTGTAGATAGGATTATCCCTGATTTTGCTAAAGCGGGAGCTAATATTATAACGTTTCATCCAGAAGGTTCAGACCATATTGATAGAAGTTTGTCTTTAGTAAGAGAGAGTGGATGTAAATCTGGCTTGGTGTTTAATCCAGCTACGCCATTAGAATATTTAGACCATGTGATGGATAAAATTGATATGGTGTTGTTGATGTCGGTAAATCCTGGCTTTGGTGGGCAAAAGTTTATTCCAGAGACGCTTAACAAACTTAGAATGGCTAGAAAAAAAATTGATGAGTATACTCAAAAAACTGGTCGTGAAATATGGTTGGAAGTTGATGGAGGAGTAAACGTAGACAATATTGCTGAAATTGCTAAAGCGGGGGCAGATACTTTTGTTGCTGGGTCAGCAATTTTTAAAGCTGCTAATGATGAGGATCCAAATCGCTATGATACTGTTGTTCAATCATTAAGAGCTTCTTTATCAAAAGCTTAATTTGAAAAAATTTAATAATATAAAAAGTATTTTTTTTGACTTAGATGGCACATTATTTGATACTGCACCAGAGTTATGTTTTGCAACAAATCAAATGTTAAAAGATATTGATTTGCAAGAGTTGGAAAACGATATTATTACAAGCTTTATTGGTAAAGGTGCAGATAATTTAATTAGAAAAGCAATTTCATACTCATCTAAGCAAGATCCCGAAGCTTTATTTAAAAAAGCTAGAAAATTATTTGATAAATATTATATTTTAAATGCTGCACAAAGTTTGCCTTATGATGGAGTAGAGGAAACACTAATGAAGCTTAAAAAGAAGAAATTAAGCCTAGCTTGCGTTACAAATAAACCAGAAATTTATACTCATGCTATCCTTGAAAAATCAGGGCTAATTTCTTATTTAGATTTAGTTGTATCTGGCGATACAGTTATTAGAAAGAAACCAGACCCTATGCCTCTTCAATATAGTTGTGATAAGTTAAAATTAGAACCAAATCAGGTAATAATGGTTGGAGATTCATGTAATGATATTGAAGCAGGGTTTTCTGCAGGCACTTACGTGATCACTGTCCCTTACGGATACCAATATGGACAATCAATTGAATCTGATAAAGTAGATTTTGCAATAAAAAATTTAAATGATTTGGTAACAATAATAAATTAAGAAAATGTTTACTACTCTTACAAAAGAACAATTTGAGGCATATAAAGAACAAGGATTTAATAGAATACCTTTAGTTCTAGAAAGCTTTGCAGATTTAGATACACCCCTTTCAGTTTATGCAAAATTAGCAAACCAACCATATAGTTATTTATTAGAATCAGTTGAGGGCGGAGATAAATTCGGGCGGTATTCAATAATTGGCCTTCCGTCTAAATTGAGAATACAAATAAATGACAATAGAATTTTAGTTCTTCAGGGCGATAAAATAAAAAAAGAGATTAACGATGAAAACCCATTAGATTTTATCGATAACTTTATGGCCAATTTTAAAGTCCCTACTGATTTAGATTTACCAAGATATTCCGGAGGCCTCGCTGGTTATTTTGGATATGAAACTATTAAATATATTGAGCCAAAGTTATGTAAAAACTTTGTGGAGGATGAGTTAGACTTACCTGACATTCTGTTAATGCTTTCAGATGAGATTGTAGTATTTGATAATATATCTGGGACATTATTTATTATTAATTATGTTGACCCTTCAATTCCTGATGCCTATGAATTAGGCTTAAAGAATCTTCAAGCATTAGTAGGTAAATTACAATCTGGCTCTTCACCTTTTGCATCTTTTGAAAGTGCTGATTCTGATAATAAAAATTTATCTGAAGTAGTATCAGAATTTGGAGAAGAGCAATTCAAGGTGGCAGTGGACAAAGCTAAGCAATATATTTTTGATGGCGATATTATGCAAGTAGTCTTGTCCCAGAGAATGACTAAGTCTTTTGAATCAAACCCCTTATCTTTGTATCGGACTCTTCGGAGCTTAAACCCATCTCCTTATATGTTTTTTTATCACATGGGCGATCATTATGTAGTTGGAGCATCTCCTGAAATTCTAGTCACTTTGGTTGGTGAGAAAGTTACTGTAAGACCGATTGCAGGAACAAGGCCAAGGGGTAAAGATGAGTCTGAAGATATCCAATTCGAAAAAGATTTATTAGCAGACCCAAAAGAAATTGCGGAGCATGTTCAATTAATGGATTTAGGTAGAAATGATGTAGGAAGAGTCGCAAAAATAGGCACTGTAAATGTTACAGATAGTATGATAATAGAGAAGTACTCCCATGTAATGCATATTGTTTCTAATGTTGAAGGCGTCATTAAAAATAAATTATCTGCAATAGATGTTCTAAAGGCTTCATTCCCAGCTGGAACTGTTAGTGGGGCACCAAAAGTTAGAGCGATGGAAATTATTAATGAATTAGAAGACACCAAGAGAGGAGTTTACTCAGGGGCTGTAGGCTACCTCGGATTTGATGGAGATATGAATGTTGCAATTGCAATTAGAACTGCAGTTATTAAAGATAATGTACTTTATGTTCAAGCGGGTGCAGGTATAGTAGCCGATTCAGTACCTAAAAATGAATGGGTAGAAACGCAAAATAAAGCAAAAGCAATTTTAAAGGCATCAGAGTTAGTTCAATCTGGCCAAAGCGAGTAAAAAAAATGATAGTGATGATAGATAATTATGATTCTTTTACTTACAATCTTGTACAGTATTTCTCTGAACTTGGGCAAGAGGTTGTTGTGCACAGAAATGATCAAATAACTATTGATCAAATAAAAAAACTAAATCCTAATTATATAGTTCTTTCTCCTGGCCCTTGTACTCCTAAAGAGGCTGGTATCTCATTAGAGGTAGTTGATTTTTTTAAAGGAAAAATTCCAATATTAGGTGTCTGTCTTGGGCATCAAACAATTGGACAGGCATTCGGAGGAAAAATTATTCATGCAAAAACTATCATGCATGGGAAAACATCTGAGATTTATCATAATAATGAAGGAGTATTTAAAAATATCAAAAGTCCGTTTATTTCTACGCGATATCATTCTTTGGTTGTTGAGAGAGCTTCTTGTCCTGAATGTTTTGATATAACTTCTTGGACTGACGACGATGAAATTATGGGGATCAAACACAAAACTATGCCCATCGAAGGAGTTCAATTTCATCCTGAATCTATTTTAAGTCAATATGGACACGACTTATTACGAAACTTTTTAGAAAATAATGGTTAAACAATTTAAAATATTTTTAAGCTCTTTGCTGAAGGGGGAAAATTTATCTTCATCGGAGATGCAGTCTTTAATGACTCTTATTATGACTGGAGAATTAAGTTCTGCTCAAATAGCTAGTTGTATTGTTGCAATGCAAATCAAAGGCGAAACTCCAGATGAGATTGCAGCAGCAGCATCTGTTATGCGAGAACATGCTAATAAAGTAATTGTAGATGATTATAAATACCTTATAGACACCTGTGGAACAGGAGGGGATAGCTTACAAACATTTAATGTGTCGACTTTAAGTGCAATTATAGCTGCATCTGCTGGTGCTAAAGTTGCTAAACATGGAGGCAGGTCAGTTTCATCAAAGTGCGGCAGTGCTGATGTTTTAGAAGCTTTAGGGGTTAATGTAAATTTAGATCATAAAAGATTAGGCCATTTGGTTGACGCTATTGGAATTGGTTTTATGTTTGCTCCTAATTACCATCCAGCCATGAAATATGTTGCTCCAGTTAGAAAGGAGTTGGAAATTAGAACTATCTTTAATTTACTTGGACCTTTAACTAATCCAGCTTCTGCTAAAAGACAAATTGTAGGTGTTTATAGTAAAGAACTAACTATTACTTTTGCAAAAGTATTACAAAAACTTGGTAGCGAACATGTGCTTGTAGTTCATGGCGACGATGGTATGGATGAGATTTCTATAACAGGAAAGACTTATATTGCTGAATTAAAAGATAATGTTATTAAGGAATATACTATTCAACCTTCTGATTTTAAACTAAGGGAAGGTAGCTTGAAAGATATTATTGTCGAAGACTCAGCGCATTCAAAAAAAATGATTCTTGAAATTTTAAATGGAAAACTTTCTGTGGGTAGGGATATTGCATTGTTAAATGCAGGTGCTGCTATATATATAAGCGGGCTTGCAAATGATATAGATTCTGGAATTACTATTGCTGCAGATATGATTGATCAAGGGAAGGCAATGGAAAAATTAAATCAACTAATAACTTCATCAAATGACTAATATACTTGATAAAATTTTAAGCACTAAAGTGCTAGAGGTTGAGCAGGCTAAATCAATTAAATCAATTGACAAGATAAAAGATGAAATCAGACAAGCCTCAAAGCCTCGAGATTTTATTAGTGCAATTAAAGATAAACATCAAAATAATTTTCCTGCTGTAATTGCCGAAATTAAAAAAGCCAGTCCTTCAAAGGGTGTGATTAGGCCTAATTTTAATCCAGATTCTATTGCTAAATCCTATGAATTAGGAGGCGCGGCATGCATCTCCGTTTTAACAGACCGAGATTATTTCCAGGGAGACCCAAGTTTTATAGGAATTGTAAAAGATAACTGCTTACTACCCATCTTAAGGAAAGACTTTATTATTGACTCTTATCAAGTTTACGAATCAAGAGCTTTGGGGGCTGACTGTATATTACTCATTGCCTCAGCTCTTAATTTAGAACAATTAAAAGAGTACGAGTCTATAGCGCATGACCTGGGTATGGCAGTTTTAGTTGAGGCTCACAATGAAGAAGAGTTAGAAAAAGCGATATTACTAGATACGCCATTAGTAGGAATCAATAATCGGAATTTAAAAACTTTTGAGGTATCTCTAAAAACTTCTATTGATTTAGTGACTAAAATACCAAAGAGTCGAATTCCTATTACAGAATCAGGTATTTTTAGTTATGCTGATATTAAATTGATGAATGATCATAATATTTTTACTTTTTTAGTTGGAGAAGTATTTATGCGAGATGAAAATCCTGGCCAATCACTTAAAGAATTAATAAATCAATGACAATAACTAATCGACCAAGACGAATGAGGCAGAATGATTTTACTCGAAAATTAATGAGGGAAAATAATCTTTCTGTCAGCCATTTAATTTATCCGATGTTTGTAATTGCTGGTAATAATATTAGGCAAGATATTGCCTCCATGCCAGGAATTCATAGGCTAAGCCTAGATCTTTTATTAAAAGATGCAAAAGAATGTTTTGATCTTGGCATACCGGCAATTGCTATATTTCCAGCTATCGAGGACTCATTAAAATCCGATGACGCCAAAGAATGTTTTAATGAGTCCGGTTTAATTCCTAAGGTGGTTGAAGCATTAAAACAATCTATTCCGGAACTCGGAGTTATCACTGATATTGCTTTAGATCCTTATACAATTCATGGACAAGATGGGCTTATTGACAAAGAGGGCAATATTTTAAACGATGAAACAGTGGATTTGCTAGTTAAACAAGCCTTATGCCATGCTAAAGCAGGTGCAGACATTGTTGCACCATCAGATATGATGGATGGACGAGTTGGTAAGATTAGGATTGCTTTAGAAAAAAATAATTTTATTAATACAAAAATATTATCCTATTCTGCTAAATACGCATCTTCATTTTATGGACCATTCAGAGAGGCTGTTGGCTCTTCTGAAAAATTAGGCTCATCATCAAAAGAGACATACCAGATGGATCCAGCAAATAGTGATGAGGCTTTATATGAAGTTAAGTTGGATTTAGATGAGGGGGCTGATATGGTAATGGTTAAACCTGGCATGCCATATCTAGATATAGTATACAGAGTGAAACAGACTTTTGAAAAGCCTACTTTTGTTTATCAAGTGAGTGGTGAATACGCAATGATTAAGGCTGCTTCTCAAAATGGCTGGCTTGAAGAAGAGAAGGTTATTTTAGAATCATTAATATCTTTTAGAAGGGCAGGAGCCGATGCAATTCTTACATATTTTGCATTGGAAGTTGCAAGGTTGATGAAGTAGTTGAGTCAAATTCAAACTCCCTAATTGCTTTAATATTTTTCCCCTTATTACTTAATAGATTATTTTTTTTACTACGTATATCGTTCTCAAAATAAACTTTTAATTCGATAGGAAACCAAGCTCCCTCTAGAATAAAAGCTGGGATTGTCTTAGTAGATTTTTTTTTGCTTAATTTCTCTTGATAAATTGTATCTTTTATATCAAAAGCAATATTATTATTTAATAAAGTATATTCAACTTCTTTTATGTTGTCTGTATAAAGACTAATCTGGATTTTAGGAAATTTTGGTATTAGGCCTTCGAGTAATTGCCCAGTCAAATGAGGATTAAAATCCTCAAAAAGAAGCATGGTATTTAATGCCTCTTTTTGAATTTTAGTTATTATTTCTGAATCTACTTCTTCTTGAAAAATATTCTGATATTCTTTCAAAGCATTATCAATTTCTTGATTCGAAGGTAAATTATCATTAGTTAATAACCCTAAAGATTTTGCTGCCTTTTTCTTTGCAAAAAAATAATCTGTGATTCCTTCTTCCATAATGACTTCTGCTGCACGCCTAGCAACTATTAATCTATTATTATTTATACTGTCAAAAATCATCTAAAGTTTAATTAAGTAAAAAATAAGCATTATTTGATGGCGGGAATTCATCGTAAAAGTATTCAAAAATACCATCCTCATCTTTTTTTGTTAACATTCCATTTTTAGGGTTTATTCTTAGAGGTATTATCCCTTCTGGAGTTTCTACTATTCTATTTGGATAATCACTGATTATTGGCTTCATATAGTCAATCCATATTGGTAGCGCTGCTCTCGAGCCACTTTCATGCTTACCAAGTGATCGAGGCTGGTCATATCCCATCCAAGTAATCGTTACAACATCTGGATTAAATCCAGCAAACCAAGCATCTACTAACTCATTTGTAGTTCCAGTTTTGCCAGCTATATCTTCACGTTTAAGCCTTTTAGCTTTTCTAGCTGTACCTGTATTAATTACTTCTTTTAGTAATGAGGTCATAATAAATGCATTTCTAGGATCTATTATTCTTGGCGTCTCATCATTTGTTACAGAAAAGCTTTGTTTAATTTTTCTACCTTTAACATCAATAATTTTTTCAATAAAATATGGTTGCTTCAGGTATCCACCATTTGCAAAAACTCCATAGGCAGCAACCATTTCTAAAGCAGTAACTTGACCGACTCCTAATGCCATTGACAAATAGGGAGAATGTTTTTTCTGATCAAAACCAAATCTTGTAATGTAATCTAGGGCATATTTTGGATCAATATGCTTTAAAACTCTTATGGCAACAAGGTTCTTTGATTTAGCTAACCCTTCTCTTAGCCTTATTGCACCAGCATATTTCTCGTTATAATTTTTTGGTTCCCAGTTTTTGTTAGTATTTAGCTCTTCTGCTGTTATATAAATAGGCGCATCATTTACTAAAGTTGCAGGAGTTATACCCTTCTCAAGTGCTGCTGAATAAATAAAAGGTTTAAAAATAGACCCCGGTTGCCTATTTGCTTGTGAGACATGATTATATTTATTTCGATGAAAATCAAAGCCCCCTACTAAGGCTAAGATAGCCCCAGTTTTTGGATCCATAGAAACTAATGAGCTTTCGACCTCAGGCAGTTGCGTCGCAACCCAATAATTTCTTTTCTTAACAAGCCTAATAACAGAGCCAGGCTTTAGTAATCTTTCCCCTTCATTTTCAATTTCTAAATCCTTCTTTAGTAATTTTAATCCTCTTTTGTAGACACTAATTTTTTTCCCATTTTTAAGAAGTACATCGACTCTTAAAGGCTGTAAATCTAGGATGACTCCAGGAATGAAATCATTGTAAGTAGGTATTACCTTAAGTTTTTTTAATATAAATTTATCTCGCTCATCTCGATCTTTAAATTCTTTGGATTTAAATTCAATAAAATCTTCCGGTGGAGCTAAGTCATGCCTAGCCATATAATTAATAATTCCATTCTGTACAGCTTGATTTGCCATTAGCTGATTTTTCTTTTTGATTGTTGTGTAAACTTTAAGCCCGCTTGTATAAATTTTATCCCCAAATTCTTCAAATAAAGTTTTTCTAACCATCTCAGCGACGTAATTTGCCTGAAGCTCACTCTTCATAGATTTTTCTTTAAGGCTTAGAGAATCCTCTACGGCTAAGATATAAGTAGGTTTGTCGATATAACCATGACGCAACATACTAGTAAGGACACTTTGTTGTCTTTTAATTGCTAAATGTGGCCGCACCAAAGGGTTGTATCGACTAGGAGCTTTTGGAAGTCCTGCTAGTAATGCAGTTTCTCCTAAATTTAATTCATCAAGGTTTTTACCATAATAAGTATTAGCCGCAGCTGCGAAACCAAAAGATCTTTGGCCGAGGTATATTTGGTTAATATATAGCTCCAGTATTTCCTCTTTTGATAAAGTCCTTTCTATTTTAATTGCGAGCAATATCTCATTAATTTTTCTTTTAAATGTTTTGTCAGGGGTGAGAAAAAAGTTTCTTGCAACTTGCATTGTTATTGTACTTGCCCCTTCATGACTCCTCCCAGTTATATTTTTCAGGGCAGCTCTGGCTATGCCAATAATATCTATACCCGGGTGTTCAAAAAACCGTCGATCCTCGATTGATAGAATTGCATTAATCATTTGCTGGGGAGTTTCTGAGATAGCTATAAAATCTCTTCTTTCCTCACCAAATTCTGCAATAAGGGACCCTTCTTTTGAATATATTTGAAGAGGTTGTTTCGGGTAATACTTTACTAAATGAGAAATATTAGGAAGTGTTGGATAAATTAGGGCTGATACAAAAATAATCATTGCTAAGACAGACAAGCCAGCAAGAACACCGATAATAGTATAATTCTTAATGATTGAATACATAATGTGCTTAAATTTAATGTTTAGCTATAATATAAAAGTTTATTATAGAGGTTTAGTATGATAAGTAATCTAAATAAAACCTTTATTTCATTATTTAATATTTTATATAAGAAGAATTGCTATTGAAAGACATTGAGAATATTTTTTTAATTGGCTTAATGGGGTCTGGAAAGACAACAGTTGGCAGAATATTGTCACAAACACTTAATAAAGATTTTTATGATAGTGACCACGTTGTTGAAGAAAAGACCGGCGTAAAGGTCCCTTTAATATTCGAATATGAGGGGGAGGTAGGCTTTAGAAAAAGAGAAGAGAGTGTGCTGAAAGGTTTGGTATGCCATAAGAACATTGTATTAGCTACTGGAGGGGGCATTATTTTATCTAAAAATAATTGTAAATTACTTGCAGATAATGGACATGTTTTTTATTTAAAATCAAACTGTGAGGATTTAGCAGCTAGAATGGCAGGCGATCAATCTAGACCTTTGTTGCAAGAGGGTGACTTAAAAGAAACTTTAGAAAGCTTATTTGAGTTGAGAGACCCAATGTACTCATCTATTTCTGATCATATAATTGAAACTACAGGCAAACGGGCAAAAGAAATTTCTCATGAAATCGAATCTTTTATCAAAAAATTATGAAAACTATTAATATAAACCTAGAGAAAAGAGGCTATCCAATATATGTTGGCGAAGGTCTTATAGAGAATTACGATCTATTTAAAAAACATATTTCTAATAAGAAAGTAGCTATTATCACTAACGATAAGGTTGCCCCGTTATATTTACAAAAAATTACAAATATTTTATCAACCGAAAAAGATATTATTCCAATTATTCTTCCTGATGGCGAACTCTTTAAAAATCTTGAAACACTTAACTTAATTTATGATGCATTGCTAACAAATAAAGCAAATCGTCAAGTTACTTTAATAGCATTAGGCGGAGGTGTAATTGGCGACATAACTGGCTTTGCAGCGGCAACATTTATGAGGGGGGTAGATTTTATTCAAATTCCAACTACCCTATTATCGCAAGTCGATTCTTCTGTTGGAGGCAAGACTGGAATTAACCATCAGCTCGGAAAGAATATGATAGGCGCATTTTATCAACCAAAATGTGTCATCGCTGATATAAGTCTATTAAAAACATTGCCTGATAAAGAACTATCAGCCGGTTTAGCCGAAGTCATAAAATATGGACTAATTAGAGACGCTAGTTTTTTTGAATGGCTTGAAAATAATATTGAAGGGATTATGAAAAGAGACCCTCAACTATTGATTCAGTCCGTTATTCGTTCCTGCCAAAATAAAGCAGATATTGTAGAGGCTGATGAATTTGAATCTGGAATAAGGGCTATCTTAAATTTAGGCCATACTTTTGGACACGCCATAGAAACTGCAACTGGATATGGCAAATGGCTTCATGGGGAAGCTATTGCAACAGGTATGGTCATGGCAGCTTACTTATCAGAACAAATGGGGTGGCTTTCAAAAGAAGATAATCAAAGAATTAAATCTTTAATCACTCATGCAAACCTCCCTATTAAACCGCCAGAGATTTCAAAGCAAAAATTTCTTGATTTAATGCAGCTTGATAAAAAAACAAAAGAAGATCAAATAAATCTTGTTTTACAACAAGGCATAGGGAAAGCTATTCTAACTAGTGATTATAATATTGAAAAGTTTCATAACACCCTTTTACAGAAAACCTTTTAAAAGCCTTTAATGATATTAAAACCTTATGCAGCACACCCTAGTCACAGTTTAGGAAGGCAATATCACGAATCGAAATCAAAATTTAGAAACGATTTCCAAAGAGACCGCGATCGCATCATTCACTCATCTGCATTCAGACGCCTTGAATATAAGACACAGGTATTTGTAAATCACGAAGGCGATATGTTCCGAACACGCCTTACACATTCATTAGAGGTCTCTCAGATTTCAAGAGGAATCGCACGTACTTTGAATTGTCATGAAGACCTTGCTGAGGCGATTGCTTTAGCTCATGATTTAGGACATACGCCATTTGGCCATGCTGGACAGGATTCTTTGAACGCCTGTATGAAAGATTTTGGGGGCTTTGAGCACAATTTACAGTCTTTAAGGGTTGTTGATTTATTAGAGCAAAGATATGCTGATTTTGATGGCTTAAATCTAACATTTGAGACGCGAGAAGGGATCTTAAAGCATTGCTCTATAAAGAATGCTAAAAATTTAGGGGCAATAGGCGAAAGATTTATCAAAAGACAACAACCATCATTAGAGGGGCAGTTAGTCAATTACGCGGATGAGATTGCTTATAATAATCATGATATTGACGATGGGTATCGTTCGGGCCTTTTAAAATTTAAGACATTAATGGACATATCTTTATTTAAAGAGTGTGCTGAACTGGTAACAAAAGATTACCCTAATATCGATGAAGTTAGATTGCTACATGAAACTATCAGAAGAATAATGTACAACTTAATATTTGATATTTGTGAAACTAGTGCTATAAATTTAGCAAAATTTAAACCTAAAACCATTGATGAAGTCAGAACAATGCCGAACTTAATTAATTTATCTAAAGAGATGGCTCAAAAGCAACTAGAGCTTAAACAGTTCTTGAGGCACTTTCTTTATGAACACGAAAGAGTGGTTGAAATGACCAACAATGCGAAAAAAATAATTAAAGATTTATTCCTATATTTTATTAATGATCCATCATTAATGCCAGAAGCTTATCAAATGAAATCAACAAAAAATGTAGCTAGAGCCGTTGCAGATTATTTAGCTGGGATGACAGATCGCTATGCAATTAAAACCCATAAAGATATTAAATAAAGTAAAAATCTTCTTTATTTAATAGGGATTCCAAGATTTATGTTGTAAATTTACAACATAAACATTTAATTGTTACAAAAAAGACACATTTACCTTGCTATTTGTTACCAAGATTAGGGATAATGATGGTAACTCTTCTTAATGAGAAAGTTTATTCTTAAGAAAGTTTTTTTGTTAGGGAAGTTATTTATAAATTACTTTTTTAACTTAGGTTATAAAAGTAGTTTTAATTATAGGAGAAATATTATATGAACAAGAAAATTAATCTAGCAGTTGCGGGTGCAGCTCTAGCTTTAGGTGCTTCGGCAGCTAATGCTGGAATCGTAATCCCAGCAGGTGACTGGACATTAGATGTAAATGGTAACGTTAATGCATTCATGAACTTTAATGATGCTGACGCTGCTAAAGGTACTGCACCAACAGGTGCTATTGCTAACGGTCAAGATGCTCTAGGTGAATCTGATTCACAAGGTATCAACACTGGTCTATTACCATCATGGTTAGGATTTACTGGTACTACACGTCAAAATAATACTGATGTGTCGTTTACTATTTCATTCCAGCCTAATGCTTCAGATAACGGTGGTGCACATCATGGTGATTCTAAAACACCTCTAAATCGTCAATCATATTTATCATTTGGTGATAAATCATGGGGTTCTATCAAACTTGGTAAAGATATTGGTATCTTTGCTTCTGGTGCGATCCTTAATGACATGACACTTTTAGGTGTTGGTTCTGGTGCTAATGGTCGTTCTGGTGGTGCTACTACACTAGGTGGTATTGGTACTGGTTATGTTTATGCTGCATGGAAGGGTCAAGCTACATATACGACTCCAAACATGGGTGGATTCCAAGCTAAAGTTGGTTTAATGAATCCAAATAATATCCCTGATGCAGATAACAAAACTACTACTAGAAGTTATACAACATCAAATGTAACAACATCTACTTCAACTCTAGCTGGTTCATATTGTACTGCAGAAATTGCATCACTTTCAGTTACTATTACTACAATAAGTACTGTTACTTCAACAACTACACATACTGATACAGTTGGTGGATCAGATTCAGGCGATATTAACCAAGACCGTTTCGGTATTGAAGCAGAAGCTTCATATTCATGGACTGGCGATGTTGCTGGTAAAGTATGGGTATCTGGTGCTTCATATGACGTTACACGTATTCAAGGTTCTACAGCTTCAACTCAACAAAACTATGACATCACAGCATTCGATGTTGGTGCTTCTATAAGCGCTGGTAACTTTGGTTTAGTTGGTTATTACTATGATGGTGAAGGCCTAGGTACTACACTATTCGGTAATCTTGGTGTAACTGCAGATGGTAAAGAGCGTGATTCAGACGGTGGTTATGTTCAAGCTACATACGTAATACCAACAGGTACTAAACTTGGTGTTGCTTATGGTGTTTCAAACCTTGACGTAGCATCTGGTGAAACAAACGCTACTTTAGTTGAAGAAAACGAACGTTGGACAGTGGGTGCATACCATCCATTAACTAAGCATCTGAATTTAGTTGCTGAGTACAATTCAACAGAGTCAACAGGTCAAACATCATCAAACTCAACAGAGAATGATTCAATGTCTCTAGGTGCGATCTTATTCTTCTAGGAATTAATTCTTAGTAGAAATTTGACAAGTAGTAGATTTAATTAAAAACGACATCTTCGGATGTCGTTTTTTTTTATTTCTTGTTTAAATAATCATATAAAATATAAAATATGACGACAAATACTAATTTAAATAAATTGCTCAGCCAAGCCTTTGGCTTCATTAAAGCAAAAGAATTTGATAGGGCGATTCCAATTTATGAATCAGTCTTAAAGATAGATAGCATGAGTAATCAAGCACTCTCCCATTTAGGCATCATATATATGATGAAGGAAAGGTACCAAGACGCAATAGATATGATAAACAAATCCATTGAGGTGGTAGAACCAGTTATTGGTGACTATGAAAATCTTGCAATTGCCTATAGAGCTCTAAAAGATTATAAAAATCAAATATATGTATATGAGAAGATCATTCAAATTAATTCTAATAACTCAAAAATTTATACGTTTTTAGGCGCTGCTCAAGTAAAGATTGGAGATTTATTAGGGGCACATGATTCCTACCAAAAAGCCCTAGAATTGGAGCCAAGTAAATTTCAACAAAATTACGATTATGGATTAATTTTATATCATCAAAATAAACAAGAAGAAGCGTTAAAGCAACTAAGAAAAGCCCATAAAATAGACCCAAACCGAATTGAATGTATGAATAAAATAGCAGGGAGTTTGAGTTCAATTGGCCATTATAAGGAAGCTCAATCTATTTACAAAAAATTACAAAAATTGGTACCAGATGCTTTAAGTCCTCATATAGATTATGCATCAACTTTGATTCATGAAGGCAAATATGAAGAACCCGTTAAGCTATTAAAAGAGTGCTTAGAAAAAAAATCACATAATGTCGCAAAAATGAATTTAGCTATACTTTATTTACTAAATAAAAAATTTAAAGAAGGCTGGAAGCTCTATGGCGCAAGAATTTTACAAAGGAATGAGGAACTAGATGTAAGCAAGAGATACGATAAGCTTAAGAGTTATTTTGATATTGATTTGGATGAAAAAAAGTTGATGCCTAATGAAAAGATTTTAATTTTATTTGAATCGGGTATTGGGGATGTGATACTTGGATTGAGTATGTTAAAAGACTTTCATAAAAAATTCAAAAATATTAGTGCTGAGGTAGATTATCGCTTAGTCAGCTTATGTAAAAGGTCATTCCCAGAGATTAACTTTTATGAAGTACGAGAACTCAAAAAAGGCGAGCTTGAAATTAAGCATGATCTTAGCCTTTTTGATAAAGGTATTTATTGGGGAAGCATAGGTAGGTATGTGCGTGAAAAGGTATCAGATTTTCCAACAGAAAAGAGAGTTTATTTAAATCTAGACAAAAATAAAGATTATGAAATAAAAAATAAACTAAATAAAGGTAAAGACATTATTTGCGGAATGTCATGGAAAAGCTGGGCTGGAGAAGGAAGGCATAAGACAACTCAACTCAAAAATTTACTCCCTATTCTTTCGCTTAATAATCTTAAATTTTTAGATTTACAATATGAAGCTAAACAAAATTTAGGGCAAACTGCTTTGGAAAAAAAAGAACTCTTAATTAAACACAATATTATGATTGAAGACTACGATTACATAGATAAATTTGAGGATATTGAGGGAGTAGCAGCACTAATATCAAATTGTGATATTGTTGTTACTTGCAGTAATGTCACAGCTCATATAGCAGGAGCATTAGGGAAAAAAACTTTTTTATATGTACCTTTTGGGAGAGGTAAACTTTGGTATTGGCATGACGAAGGAGGAAAAAGTATCTGGTATCCAAGCATTAAAATATTTACAGCAGACACACCTGGTCATTGGGGGGAGGTATTTAACGAGATTGCAAATGTCATTAAGCAAGATTTATTCAATTGACCTTGAAATTTTTAGCTCCTTAATTTTCCTAGTAACAGTATTTCTTCCAATACCTAATAAGTTAGCAGCATCTAATTTTCTATATTTCGTGTACTCGAGAGCCTGCTCAATTATAATTTTCTCAGCTTGATTTATAAAAAAACTATGCAAATCTGATTTTCCATCTAATAATTGTCTTGATAAATCCCTAGCTAAATTTTCTTGCCAATCATGCGAGTTATTAATTGAGGTTATTGGCTCGTCTTTTAGCTCGGAAGGTAAATCGCTTACTATTATTTTATTACCAGGAGACATTACGGTTAGCCAGTGACACACATTCTCAAGTTGTCTAACATTCCCCCTCCATTCAAGATTATTGAAAAATTCCAGAACTTCTTTAGATAAAGATTTAGGAGCAACTTTTAATTGATGAGCACTTTTCGCTAGAAAATATCTAGACAGTGAAGGGATATCTTCAACTCTTTTTCTTAATGGGGGGACTGTAATTCGTATTACATTTAATCTATGAAATAAATCTTCTCTAAATGTTCCTTCTTTGACCGACTCTTCTAGGTTCTGATGGGTTGCTGCTATTACTCTTACATCAACTATTATAGAATCCTGTCCTCCTATCCTGTAAAATTTCCCATCACTTAAAACTCGCAATAATCTTGTTTGCAGTTCCATTGGCATATCGCCAATCTCATCTAAGAACAATGTTCCGCCATCGGATTGTTCAAATCTTCCTTTACGAAGGTTTTGGGCTCCAGTGAATGAGCCTTTTTCATGGCCAAATAATTCTGCTTCAAGGAGATCTTTAGGAATTGCTGCAGTATTAATAGCAATAAAAGGAGAATCTTTTCTATCACTATTTTTATGTATCGCATTTGCAACTAATTCTTTACCTGAGCCAGACTCACCATTTAAAAGAACAGTGGCATTTGAGTTGCTTAATCTCCCTATGGCACGAAATACTTCTTGCATGGATTGTGCTTGCCCAATAATTTCTGGAAGCTCTGCATCTAATTTATAGGGCTCTTGATCACTTTTTAATGTTTGTTCTATTGCTTGATTTATAACTTCCAATACCTTATCTATATCAAAAGGCTTGGCAATATATTCAAAAGCCCCTTTTTGAAAAGCAGAGACTGCAGTATCAAGGTCAGAATAAGCCGTCATAATAATAATCGGAATCAGTGGAAATTTTTCTTTAACTTTAGTTAGAAAATCAATCCCTGACTCTCCAGGCATCCTAATATCACTTACAATGATCAAAGGCGTTTCATGGTTAAATTGATTGATTGCTTCATTTGTATTGCTAAAACACTGGCAAGGAAGGTTTGCTTTTGATAGTGCTTTTTCAAAAACCCATCGTATAGATTTATCATCATCAAGTATCCAAACTTTTTTCATTTCTTTACCTCATTAATTATTAAATTATTCTCAATAGGAAGAATTATTGAAAACTTTGTATTGCCGGGGAAGCTAGAGCAATCGATCATTCCATTATGTTGTGTTATGAAGTTTTGTGCCAAAGAGAGGCCTAATCCAGATCCAGATTCTCTACCTGATACTAATGGATAAAATATTTTATCTAATAATTCCTTCTTAATACCTGGCCCACTATCGACAATATCTAAACGTATCGCTGTTGTATGTTTTTTTTTATGAAAAACAATTTGACTCTCTGCCCTAGTAATAAAGTAAAGATTCATTTTTTCTGCTGGTTTATCCTCAAACATTGCTTGGACACCATTTCGAGCAACGTTTAAAACAGCTTGAATTAGCTTTTCTCTGTCTCCAATAAATTCAGGCAAACTTACATCATAATCTCTAGTTAGTTTTAAGTTTTCAGGGAATTCTGATAATAATAAGCTACGAACCCTTTCTAAAACCTCATGAATATTTGTTTTTTTATATATAGGAAGTTGGTGCGGTATTAATAATTTATTCATCAGGTTTTGTAGCCGATCTGCTTCATTAATGATTACTTGTGTATATTCTTTTAATGATTTTTCATCCAACTCTTTTTCTAAAAGTTGGGCAGCTCCTCTTAACCCGCCCAGTGGGTTTCTTATCTCATGCGCAAGGTTTCTTAGTAATTCCGAATTTGCTTGTTGTTGAATAAACATTCTTTCTTCACGCGCGATTCTTAGCTGTTGATCCATTTGACTAAACTCTACTATAAAGTCAAACTCTTTCCCTTCAATTGGTGTGATTGTAAAACTCACGCAAATAGTTTTATTCTGTTTGGTCTTAATAAAGTATTCATGTTCTCGATAAGAGCTTTGTTTGGTTTTAGCTTGCTCTAATGCATCCTTAAAAAAATCAATTTCTTCAAAAAATAAACTAATACTTTCATTAATGGCCTGATCATTGCTCAATTCAAATAAGATTTCAGCACTTGGATTTATGTACTTAATAATTAAATTTTTATCACAAGCAAATACCGCAGTTGCTAAGTCTTCCATTCCTTTCAATTCATTTTTCAATAAGTTTGGTTTCATTTATATAAGTCCATATAGTTTAACAAGCAAGAATGTGACCAAGATTTTTATATTGACTCCATAGGCTCCATTAGCGCGTTAGTGCAACTTTATTTTTTAAATGCACAATATTAGTGCATAAAAATTTTAGGTAAAAAAAGGGCGGATTTTAACCCGCCACTTAATTAGAATCTATAAACTGTAATACATATCAAACTCAATTGGATGAGGGGTCATTCTTAAACGTGTAACCTCTTCCATTTTTAAATCAATAAAGCTATCAATAAAATCATCAGAAAAAACTCCACCTGCAGTCAAGAATTTTCTGTCAACTCTTAGAGCCTCAAGAGCTTCCGGAAGGGTTGCGGCGACTTGAGGTATTTTTGCTTCTTCTTTGGCTGTTAGATCATATAAGTCTCTTGATTCAGCTTCCCCTGGATGTATTTTATTTTGGATACCATCGAGACCAGCCATCATTAGCGCACTAAAAGCTAAATATGGGTTTGCCATTGGATCTGGAAATCGGACCTCAATCCGTCTTGCCTTATCTGTTGATACATATGGGATACGAATTGCAGCAGATCTATTTTTAGCAGAATATGCCAGCATAACCGGTGCTTCAAATCCAGGAACTAGGCGTTTATATGAATTCGTTGATGGATTAGTTATAGCATTTAAGGCTTTGCCATGCTTGATAATTCCACCAATATAATAAAGAGCAGTATCACTTAGGTTTGCATATTTTTTCCCTGCAAACATATTTTTTCCACCCTTCCAAATTGATTGGTGAACGTGCATCCCTGTTCCGTTATCATTCAAAATTGGTTTTGGCATAAAGGTCGCTGTTTTACCAAATCTATGCGCTGTATTCATCACAACGTATTTAAGGATTTGAGTCCAATCAGCCCTTTGTGTTAATGAAGAAAATTTAGTGCCAATTTCATTTTGGCCGGCTCCTGCAACTTCATGATGATGAACCTCAACAGGCACACCCATCTCTTCTAATGTTAAGCACATTTCTGATCTAAGATCTTGAAGGGAGTCAACAGGAGGTACCGGAAAGTAACCACCCTTAACTCTCGGGCGATGACCAACATTACCACCATCATGTTCGTTATGAGAATCCCATTCTGCTTCTTCAGAGTTAATATTTACTGAAGAGCCACTCATACCTGAAGTCCATGTGATTGAGTCAAATACAAAAAACTCAGGTTCTGGGCCAAAATAAATAGTGTCACCAATACCAGTTGTTTTAAGGTATTTTTCAGCACGATTCGCTATTGTTCTTGGATCACGATCATAACCCTTACCATCTGTTGGGTCTACAACGTTACAAGTTAAAATAAGAGTTTTCTCTTCCATAAATGGATCGATATTAGCTGTGTTAGGATCAGGAAAAAGTAACATATCCGATGCATTTATACCTTTCCATCCTTCAATAGAGGAACCGTCAAATGCATGACCTTCAGTAAATTTAGTTTTATCAAAGGCAGAAGTTGGAACTGAAACATGCTGCTCTTTTCCTTTGGTATCAGTGAAACGAAGATCAACAAATTTAACATTTTCTTGTTTAATTTTTTTCAGTACATCAGCTGCGGCCATTCTCAAACTCCTTAAAAATAATTAATTGGTATAGTATATAATTTAAAGCAGAATCTATGCCAACACTTAATTGGCTAAAATAACCGATTTATTCATAAAATACATCAAATAAATTATATATGCACTAGTATAATGCATTATTACTTAATTATTGCACCATTATAATGCATTAAATATTTCTCTTGATATTTTTTAATTGTCTATAATAATAATCGAATGAAAAAAGAGATAAAAAAATTTGCAGTTCTTGGGCATCCCATAGCGCACTCACTTTCGCCCCAAATACATCTTTTATTTGCAAAAGAATTCGCAATTGATTTAGAGTATAAAAAATTTGATATTAATCCAGATAATTTTTTTGAAAATGTTAAGCGTTTAGAGGCTGAGGGTTATCAAGGGCTAAATATTACCCTTCCATTAAAAAATGCTGCATTTGATATTTGTGACCAACTTTCAGAAAGGTCATCTTTATGTAAGTCTGTTAATACAATAACATTTTTAGATAACAATATTATTGGAGACTCAACGGATGGCAGGGGGTTACTAAATGATTTGTCTAATAAAAAAATAAATATCAAAGGTAAAAATATTTTTTTAGTTGGGGCTGGTGGGGCTGCAAATGGAGCAATTTATGATCTTATTCAAAGCAAACCAAAGAAAATTTTTCTAACAAATAGAACTTTTACTAAAGCAATTGAGATGAAAAAATATTGGAAATCTTTTGCTGAAAAAACCCAAGTAACATTAGAGGCAATAGATTTAGATTTCTCCAATAGACTCAATTTTGATTTGATAATAAATGCTACTTCTTCATCCTTAACTAACCAACACTCACCTTTGCCAGAACATGCTTTACATTGTTTAAAGAATGATGGTGTTTGTTATGACATGATGTATGGCTCTCAAACTCCGTTTATGAAGGAAGCTTATATGAAAACTGATTCAGTTTACGATGGCCTTGGGATGTTGGTTGAGCAAGCAGCAGCAAGTTTTAATATATGGCATCAGCTAGCTCCAGCGACAGAAGATATTGAGGCTTCTTTAAAAAACCTATAAATATCTTTTTAAATATTTACCGGTAAAGCTTTTATTATTGGATATAATTTTTTCAGGCGACCCCTCTGCGATGATTTCACCGCCACCATCACCTCCTTCAGGGCCTAGGTCAATAATCCAATCAGCAGTCTTGATTACATCCAGATTGTGTTCAATTACCACTAAAGTATTTCCATTATCTCTTAATCTGTGCAATACATTTAGTAGTAGTTGTATGTCAGCAAAATGTAAACCGGTTGTTGGCTCATCTAAAATATAAAGTGTTCTTCCAGTATCTCTTTTTGAAAGTTCTAAAGCTAATTTGACTCTTTGAGCTTCGCCCCCAGAAAGCGTCGTTGCATTTTGCCCTAATTTAATATATCCAAGACCTACATCTAGGAGAGTTTTTAGTTTTCGTTCAAGCGTTGGTACAGCCTTAAAAAATTCATGTGCTTCTTCTACGGTAAAACTTAAAATATTATGAATATTTTTTCCTTTGTAAAATATTTCAAGCGTTTCACGATTGTAACGATGGCCATAACAAGAGTCACATTCGACATATACATCCGGTAAAAAATGCATTTCAACTCTAATTACCCCATCACCTTCACAGACCTCACATCTTCCACCTTTAACATTGAATGAGAACCGTCCTTGATTGTAACCTCTCGCCCTACTTTCTTGGACTTTAGAAAAAAGATCTCTTATAGGAGTAAACAAGCCGGTATAGGTAGCAGGGTTAGATCTTGGAGTTCTCCCAATGGGGCTTTGATTTACATCGACAACTTTGTCGAAGAAATCAAAGCCTTCTATATCTTCATGGCTCGCTGGTTCTAAATTGCTTCGGTAAAGGTGTTTTGCTACGGCATTATAAAGGGTGTCATTAATGAGTGTAGATTTTCCACTACCAGAAACTCCTGTAACACATGTAAATAATCCTATCGGGAGATTTAAGGTAATATTTTTTAAATTATTACCGGAAGCGTTTGTAATTTTAAAAAAGGAATTATCAGGAGATTTTATTTTGTTTGTAACTGTGATTTTCTTCTGCCCACTTATGTATTGGCCAGTTAGGGAGTTTTTATTTTTAGCAATTTCATTAGGGAGTCCTTGGGCCACAATTTCACCACCGTGAACTCCAGCACCAGGGCCAATATCTACGACATAATCAGCTGTCATAATTGCATCATAATCATGCTCAACAACAATAACCGTATTCCCAATATCTCGAAGATTTCTAAGTGTCTCTAGGAGTTTGTCGTTATCTTTTTGATGGAGTCCAATAGAGGGCTCATCTAGAACATACATTACTCCTGTTAAACCACTGCCAATTTGTGAAGCCAATCTAATTCTTTGGGCCTCTCCCCCGGAGAGCGTGTCAGCAGATCTTGAAAGAGATAAATAATCAAGACCTACATTTATTAGAAAAATAAGCCTATTTTTTATTTCCTGAATTATTTTGCTCGCAACTTGAGCACGAAATCCTAATAGTTTTATATCAATGAAGAATTCTAAAGATTTTTTAAGGGGTAATTTGCATACTTCATGTAGATTTAAATCACCAACCAATACGTTTCTCGCCTCAATTTTTAAACGAGTTCCTTTGCATGAAGGACATTCTTGATTACTTAAATATTTAGCTAATTCATCTCGAACAGAGCTTGAATCTGTTTCTTGATAACGTCTTTTAAAGTTATTTATTACCCCTTCAAAAGGGTGTTTTTTTGAATTAATAGTCCCTTGCTCATTAAAATAACTAAATTCTATTTGCTCCTTACCACTTCCAAATAAAATAATATTTTGAATTCTTTCTTGGAGGTCTTGGTAAGGTGTTTCAAGATCAAAACTATAATGTTGAGCAAGACTATTTAACATTTGATAGTAGAATTGATTTCGCTTATCCCATCCCTTGATGGCTCCGGATGATAATGGGAGTTGAGGAAAAGCTACAACGCGAGCTGCATCAAAGAAATTTTTATGCCCCAGGCCATCGCAATCAGGGCACGCCCCCATTGGATTATTAAAGGAAAATAATCTGGGTTCTAATTCAGTTAGCGCATAGTCGCAATGTGGACAGGAAAATTTTGCAGAAAATAGTTGTGTCTCTTTAGTGTCCATATTGATGCAAATAATTTTTCCATCAGCAAGTTTCAAACCTGTTTCGACTGATTCAGTAATACGCTGTTTAATATCAAGATGAATTTTTATACGATCAATTACAACATCTAATTGATGCTTTGTATTTTTTGGTATAGCGGGAATATTATCTATTTCATAAATTGTTCCATCTAGTCTAATCCTTATAAATCCTTGTGCCCTTAATTCATCAATTAAATCTAAATGACTACCTTTACGATTATTTACTACAGGTGCAAGCACCATGATTTTAGTGCTTTCTGGAAGAGACAGAAGCTGATCCACTATCTGTGAGACTGTCTGTGCTTCAAGTTTAATTTTATGAGTAGGGCAGTAAGGATTGCCAGCGCGAGCATAAAGTAATCGAAGATAGTCATGTATTTCGGTTACAGTGCCAACAGTTGATCGTGGATTATGTGAAGTAGACTTCTGTTCTATAGAAATTGCGGGCGACAGACCTTCAATCATATCTACATCAGGCTTATTCATTCGGTCAAGAAATTGCCTAGCATAGGCTGACAAGGATTCAACATATCTTCTTTGTCCTTCAGCATAGAGAGTATCAAATGCCAGAGAAGATTTCCCAGATCCAGATAAGCCTGTAATAACTATTAGTTTATTTCTAGGAAGATCTAATGAAATATTTTTTAAGTTATGGGTTCTAGCCCCTTTAATTTTAATGTAATCCATTTTTTTATTTTTTTTGAGGAGCAACCTGATATTATATTTTATAATCTCTATTTTAGAAACTAAAGTTTTATTATTTCATAGGTCTATATACAAGAATGTCACCATTAGAAATTAAATCTAGTGTGCTTTTAGCATCAATTTACTCGCTACGAATGCTTGGAATTTTTTTAATTCTCCCTATATTTGCTATTTATGCTTCGGAGTTATCTGGCAGGCCTACAGAATTTCAAATTGGTTTAGCTTTTGGTATTTATGGCTTAACTCAGGCTATTTTTCAAATTCCATTTGGCATGACTTCGGATCGACTCGGAAGAAAGCCAGTAATTTATTTTGGTTTATTACTATTTATATTTGGGTCATTTATAGCAGGGATTTCTGAGCAAATAGAAGGGGTAATTATTGGACGAGCAATTCAAGGCTCTGGAGCAATTTCCGCAGTTCTGACTGCTTTTTTATCTGACCTAACTAGCGATAAAAGTAGAACTAAAGGAATGGCAATTATTGGTGCATCAATTGGCTTAACATTTGCATTATCATTAGTGATTTCACCAATACTGAATAAGCTTATTGGTGTCCCAGGTATATTTTTATTAATGGGGGTTTTGGCCTTTATTGCTTTAGGAGTTGTAAGGTTTTTTATTGATGAGCCTTTAGATAAGAAAAAAATTAAATCTGAAAATACTAACGATATCAAAAGTATATTAAAGAATTTTGATTTAAATCGACTTAATTTTGGAATTTTTACACTTCACGCTTCTCAAATATCCATGTTCATGGCAATCCCACTTTATTTGATCAATCAAGGCCAGATCCCATTACATCAACATTGGTCAATTTATTTACCAGTTTTATTTATTTCTTTTATTTTTATAGTGCCTATGATTATTATTTCGGAGAGAAGGCAAATAGCAAAAGAATCTTTTATATTTTCAATTGCTATATTATTTGTGACACAGTTTTTGTTTATATATTTTTCTAATGGCATTGTTGGCATCATAATCGCCTTAATATTTTATTTTATTGGGTTTAACTATCTTGAGGCGTCTTTACCTAGTTTGGTTAGTAAGTGGGCACCAATTCAAAGGAGAGGTTTGGCATTAGGGGTGTATAATACTTCTCAATCGTTAGGTATTTTTGTTGGCGGATCGTTTGGTGGATTGATTGCAAATTTTTATGGATATCAAGGCACTTTTTTATTTTGCAGCCTACTAATAATGATTTGGTTGATTTTATCAATATCAATGAAAATGCCAATTAATAAAAAATGAGTAAAATTATAATTACACATCGGAGGAAATATGCCATCAGTCAATAAAGTAATGTTACTTGGTAACTTAGGGAGGGATCCTGAAGTTAGAACTTTTCCTAATGGAGATTCTGTATGTAATTTTAGTATCGCTACTAGCACCTCATGGAAAGATAAAGCCTCGGGTGAGAAAAAAGAAAAAACAGAGTGGCATAATATTGTAATGTATAGAAAATTAGCTGAAATTGCAGGGGAGTACCTAAAGAAAGGTAGCTCTGTTTTTGTTGAAGGAAGTCTTCAAACAAGGAAGTGGCAAACCAAAGAGGGGCAAGATAGGTATACGACTGAAGTTGCAGCAGACACGATGCAAATGTTAGGGGGTAGGGAAAATCGCAATAGTGAACCAAGCAATACTGATGATAATTTTAATCAAGAACCAGAAAGGGTAAATAAAGCTGATGCAAAAGTAAGTCAATCAGCTGAGCCAACTCTTGAACTTCCGGAAGATGATATTCCCTTTTAATTAGGGGTTTAAGAAGATGCCTTTATACGATTATCTATGTTCTCATTGTGAGCATCAAGATGATGTGCTTGTAAAGTTATCAGATGACCCATTATTAAATTGCCCAGTTTGTAAGAACACAACATTTGAGAAGCAAGTGTCCGCACCTCATTTTAAATTAAAAGGTTCAGGCTGGTACGAGACAGATTTCAAAAATAAACCAAAGCCTGAAGACTCAAAGAAAGAGAATGAAAAAACTAGTAATATAACTAAAACTAAAACTAAAACTGAAACTTCAAAAAATAATGATTAAAAAAAACTTTTTAACTGGATTGTTAGTTCTAATCCCACTAATTTTAACTTTTTGGGTACTGTTCTCTTTAATTAAGTTCTTAGATCAAGTATTATTTTTGCTCCCAGAGACCTTAAGGCCTGATTATGTTCTAGGGACGGAGGTATTTGGATTTGGTGTTATTTTGACGTTCATTATTATATTAGTTACTGGCATCATCGCTAATAATTTTTTTGGAAAAAAAATTATTAGCTTGTATGAGGTGCTGCTTAATCGACTTCCTTTTGTTAAGTCAATTTATAAAAGTATTAAACAGGTTTCAGATACTTTGCTTTCAAGTTCAGGTGATGCATTTAGTAAGGCAGTTTTAATTGAATTTCCAATTGCAGGCACTTATACTTTTGCATTTATTACTGGAGAGCCTGATGAGATAATAACAAAGGACATAAAAGGCGAGTATGTAAATGTATACGTACCCACAACACCTAATCCAACATCAGGATATACATTAATGGTGCCAAAAAATAAAGTTGTCGAGTTAGATATTAGTGTGGACCAAGTTCTTAAATACGTTATTTCGATGGGTGTGGTTCCTACCGGTAAAAAACTTAAACAAAAATAATAACTACTTGAGAAGAGAATTTAGATGAGAACGCATTATTGTGGTGAATTAAATAAAAGTCATGAGAATAAAGAAGTTGTCCTTTGCGGCTGGGCTCACAGAAGAAGGGACCATGGTGGCGTTATCTTTATTGATTTAAGAGATAAAGAAGGATTAGCTCAGATAGTAATTGACCCAGATACCCCTGACGCTTTTAGTATTGCTGAAAAAATTAGAAGTGAATTTGTATTAAAAGTTAAGTGTAAGGTTCGACTTAGGCCCGAGGGAACAATTAACTCAAACCTGTCTTCAGGCGAAATAGAAATGCTAGCATCTGAGGTCGAGATTTTAAATGAATCTCTCACCCCTCCATTTATGATTGATGACGATACAATTTCAGAAGCCGTTCGGCTTGAATATCGTTTTATTGATTTAAGGCGCGATGCGATGCAAAGAAATCTTAAGTTAAGAAACGAAACTTCAAAAAGCGTCAGGAATTTTCTAGATAAAGAAGGATTCATTGAATTAGAAACTCCAATATTAAATCGAAGCACACCTGAAGGAGCTCGAGATTATTTGGTGCCATCAAGAGTGCACCATGGAGAATTTTTTGCGTTACCGCAATCTCCACAATTATTTAAACAAATTTTAATGGTATCTGGTTTTGACAGATATTATCAGATTGCTAAATGTTTTAGGGATGAAGACTTGCGTGCCGATCGTCAACCTGAATTTACTCAAATTGATATTGAAGCATCATTTATTGATGAAGAAAAAATTATCGAGATTTCTGAAAAAATGATTAGAAAAACATATTTAGACGTCTTAAATATAAATTTGTCTGAATCATTCCCTAAAATATCATACAAGGAAGCGATGAGCAGATATGGCTCTGATAAGCCTGATTTAAGAGTAACCCTTGAATTAACTGAATTGACTGAAGAAATGAAAGATGTTGATTTTAAAGTATTTTCTTCTGCTGCAAATATGGAAAATGGAAGAGTGGCTGCACTAAGAATTCCAGGTGGAGCAGACTTATCTCGTTCAGAAATAGAAGCTTATACTGAATTTGTAAAAATTTATGGAGCTAAAGGCTTAGCTTATATTAAAGTTAAAGATAAAACTTTCCTTAATGAAGAAGGGCTTCAAAGCCCGATTGTAAAGAATATTCACGCTAAAGCGCTAGCAGCAATAATTGAAAAAACTAAATCAGAAAATGGAGATTTAATTTTCTTTGGGGCAGATAAGGCAAAAGTAGTAAATGAGGCTATTGGAGCGCTTAGAGTTAAAATTGGCCATGAGAAAAAACATCTTAACGATACGGAGTGGGCAGCATTATGGGTAGTTGATTTTCCAATGTTTGATTATGACGAAACTTCAAAGACTTGGAATGCCCTCCACCATCCATTTACTGCGCCTCAGGATGGACACGAAGAATACCTAGAATCAGACCCTGGAAAATGTTTATCTAAGGCATATGACATGGTTATAAATGGTTGGGAGATGGGAGGCGGTTCAATCCGTATTCATAAATCAGACCTGCAATCTAAAGTATTTAAAGCGCTAGGAATTTCAGATGAAGATGCGAAAGATAAATTTGGATTTTTGTTAAATGCCCTTCAGTACGGAGCACCACCTCATGGTGGAGTTGCATTTGGATTAGACAGAATAGTTACTTTATTAGCAGGTTCAGATTCTATTAGAGATGTCATAGCTTTTCCAAAAACACAAAAGGCTCAGTGTTTGATGACACAGTCACCAAACAAGGTTGATGACAATCAGTTAAAAGAATTACATATTAAGGTAAGAGCTTCAAATATTGAGCAAAAGAATGATTAGTGGACTTAATCACTATAACCTTAGGTCAGAAGCTAAAATGATGGAGATTCTGAAAATTTTTTATATAGAAATTGTGGGACTCGAATTAGGCGTTAGACCGCCATTTCAAAGTAATGGTTATTGGCTAAATGTTAGTGGTAAAGATATTTTACATTTAAGTGAAACAAAAAAAAATGACAGCAACCCTGTTAATATAAAAAATACTTTTGACCATATGGCTTTTACTGCAGAGGATAAAGATAAATATATTAAAATTTTAGAAAAAAAAGAGATAAAATTTCATTTACGTATCGTACCTGAAATAGGAACCGAACAGATTTTTTTCAAAGACCCAGCTGGAAACGGCATTGAGTTAATTTTTTGTAAAACATAGTAAGGATATCGAATGCCTGAAAACAAAAATGTAAAAATATATATAGGTTTTGATCAAAGGGAGTCGGTTGCTTATCATACTTTTGTTCAAAGCCTTATTGATCACGCTTCAATTCCTTTAGATATAACTCCACTTGCAGTTAAAACATTAAAAGGGTACGAAGAAAAACACGAAGATAAAAGTAATGATTTTGTTTACTCACGATTTTTAACCCCATTTTTAAATGATTTTAAAGGTTGGGCTATTTTTGTTGATGGAGATATGATTTGCCAGACAGATATTAAGGAATTACTCGACTTAAGGGACAATTCAAAAGCCTTGCAAGTAGTCAAGCATGACTACAAAACCAAAGCAAATCAGAAATATTTAGGAAATATTAATCAAGATTACCCCAGAAAAAATTGGTCTAGTGTTATTTTATGGAATTGTGCACACCCAAAACATAAACTTCTAACCCCAGATTTTATTGCAAATGAGTCAGGAAAATATTTACATCGTTTTTCATGGCTTGAGGATAGTGAAATTGGAGGGCTACCAAAAGAATGGAATTGGTTAGCAACTGAATACCCTAATAATAATCAAGCTAATATCATTCATTACACTTTAGGAACTCCCTGTTTTAAAGATTACAGAGATACGGAAATGTCAGATATATGGTTTAAGAAGTATGACCGGATGAATGATGGAATGGAGGAATAAGTTATGAAAAGTTATCGGAAAGAATTATGGTTTAACGCCCCAGATAGAATGCATTTTACTAACATTACTTCTGAGATTAGAAATTGTTTAAACGAAAGCAATATTGAAGAAGGCCTAATATTAATCAATGCAATGCATATTACAGCTAGTGTATTTATTAATGACGATGAATCTGGGCTGCACCATGACTATAAAAAATGGTTAGAACATCTAGCACCCCATGAACCTGTTAGCGGTTATAGGCATAATGATACAGGTGAGGATAATGCTGATGCTCATATGAAACGTCAAGTTATGGGGCGCGAGGTTGTGGTTGCTGTAACTAATGGACAGTTAGATTTTGGACCTTGGGAGCAAATTTTCTATGGGGAGTTTGATGGAAAAAGAAAAAAACGTGTTCTTGTCAAAATTATTGGCGATTAACTATATTCAAAATTAAATGGTAATTGAACTATTTAGGAGTAACAGAGCGTATGGCAGGTCATTCAAAATGGGCAAATATTCAACATCGAAAAGGCAGACAGGATGCTAAGAGAGGAAAAATTTTCACGAAATTAGTTAAAGAAATTACAGTGGCTGCGAGACTGGGCGGAGGAGATGTAAATTTTAATCCAAGATTAAGAACTGCAGTCACCACTGCTAAAGAAGGGAGCATGCCAGCTGAAAATATTACTAGAGCAATAAAGCGAGGAACTGGTGAGTTAGAAGGTGTGAATTATGAAGAAATTCGATATGAAGGTTATGGGGTTAATGGCGCCGCAATAATTATTGATTGCCTGACTGATAACAAGCAACGCGCAGTAGCAGATGTTAGGCTAGCTTTGAGTAAAAATGGGGGTAACTTAGGCACGGATGGCTGTGTTTCATATTTATTTAAACATTGTGGGAATATTTTTTTTGCCCCAGGGGTCAATGCAAATGAATTAGCAGAAATCGCAATTGATCTAGGTGCCGAAGATATTATTAATAACGATGACGGTAGCGTTGAAATAATTACGCCTCCAAATGAATTTTTAAATATCAAAGAAGGATTTGATAAAGCAAACTTTAAATATGAATTTGCTGAATTAACAATGAAAGCTGAAACTGAAAATGAATTAAAGGGACTTGATGGAGAGAAGATGAGGAAAATTCTAGATTTTCTTGAGGATCTAGATGATGTCCAAGAAGTTTATACAAACGTTGTAATAGAGGACGATTAATTAAAATTACTAATAAAATTCTTGGGATTGATCCGGGATTGAGAGTCACAGGATACGGCGTAATATATAATTTATCTGGCAATATTCGCTACGAAGCAAGTGGCGTGATTAAGACAACCAATCAAGATACAAATTTAGCTTCACGCATTAAAATAATTCTTTTAGGGCTCGAAGAAGTAATTGACCAATTCAAACCAGACTGTGTAGCAATTGAGAAAGTTTTTGTAAACACAAATCCACAATCTACATTATTGTTGGGGCAAGCAAGGGGGGCGGCAATTAGCGCAGCAGTTATGCAGAACCTCGATGTTTTTGAATACACTGCATTGCAAGTTAAAAAATCAGTTGTAGGTAAGGGGCATGCAAGTAAATCCCAAGTCCAGATAATGGTTCAAAAATTACTTAACCTTCCATCAATTCCAAGCCCAGACTCAGCAGATGCTTTAGCTTGTGGTATTTGTCATGCTAATATTAGCGGAAGCCTCGCTAAATTTGGAACCGGTAATCGAATGAAATCTGGAAGAATAATATGATAGGTAGAATCCAAGGACTCTTGCTGGAAAAAAATCCCCCTCTGATTTTGTTGGATTGTCATGGTGTTGGTTATGAGGTCGAAGTATCAATGCCCACATTTTATGATTTGCCAGAAATAGGCTCAGAAGTTACATTGTTGACTCATTTTATTGTTCGAGAGGATGCTCAATTATTATTTGGTTTTGCTTCTATTCAGGAGCGTAAAATATTCAGATTATTAATTAAAGTGAATGGCGTTGGTGCAAAAGTTGCATTATCTATCCTTGGTGGCATGACAGTTAATGAGCTTATGACTGCAATTACAAATCAAGAATCTGATTTATTAATTAAAATACCAGGCATAGGTAAAAAGACAGCAGAACGATTAGTTCTGGAATTAAAAGATAAATTTAAAGAGGAGCAGATAAAAATAACATCAAATAAAGAGCCGACTATACTTGAGGATATACAAAATGCATTAATTGCATTAGGTTATAGCTCAAAAGATGTCGTTACTGTTACTAAAGAATTAGCTACAGATATTTCATTAAATGATGGAATAAGGCAGGCATTAAAGTTATTATCTAAAAACTTATAGTGAATTTATAACATGATTGAACCAGATAGATTTATTGATCCCTCAACCCCAGATGTCGTAGAAGAAAATTTTGAGCGGGCATTACGGCCAAAGAAGCTTGATGAGTATGTTGGCCAGGAAAAAATTAGAGAACAACTAGAAATTTTTATTGATGCAGCAAAGAAAAGAAATGAGGCTTTAGACCATGTTTTGTTATTCGGCCCCCCAGGTCTTGGAAAAACAACTTTAGCAAATATTATTGCAAAAGAGATGGGTGTAAATTTACGGCAAACTTCTGGACCAGTCCTAGAGAAAACCGGAGATTTGGCAGCCTTGTTATCAAACCTAGAAGAAAACGATGTGCTATTTATTGATGAAATTCATAGATTATCCCCAGTTATTGAGGAGATTCTTTATCCAGCAATGGAAGATTATCGGTTAGACATTATGATTGGTGAAGGGCCGTCAGCCCGTTCGGTAAAATTAGAATTACCACCTTTCACTTTAATTGGGGCAACAACAAGAGCTGGCATGCTCACTAATCCACTTCGAGATAGATTTGGTATTGTGTCCCGATTAGAGTTTTATACAAGACAAGAGCTAACAAAAATTGTCATTCGATCCGCAGGCCTCCTAGAAGTTGAAATTGATAAAGAAGGTGCAAATGAAATTGCCAATCGATCAAGAGGTACACCAAGAATTGCCAACCGACTTTTGAGACGAGTTCGAGATTTTTCTGAAGTCAAGTCAGAAGGAAAAATTAATAAATCAATAGCTGATGCCGCATTAAAAATGCTTGATGTCGATTTGATTGGATTAGACTTAATGGACAGAAGTTTTTTACTTGCAATTATTGAGAAATTCTCTGGGGGGCCTGTAGGCTTAGATAATATAGCAGCTGCAATAGGAGAGGAAAAGGAAACTATTGAGGATGTAATTGAGCCTTATTTAATCCAGCAAGGTTATTTAATGCGAACACCAAGAGGAAGACTGGCTACTCGAAAAATATATGAGCATTTTGGTTTAAAACATTCTAAAAATGATGTAAATGATGTAAATGATGTAAATGATGTAAATGATGACTTATGAAAGAAATAATATTTGAATGGAATGTAAGAGTATATTTTGAGGATACAGATAGCGGTGGTGTGGTTTATCATGCTAATTATCTGAAATTTATGGAGAGGGCAAGAACCGAATGGTTAAGGAGTCTCGGGTTAAATCAAATAAAATTAAAACAAGAAGATAAGGTGATGTTTGTTGTCCGAAAAATTGATATTCAATATAAAATACCAGCAAGGTTTAACGACGAATTACTGATACAAACTGATTGTGTTAAAACTACCGATTATTCAATTATACTAAAACAAAATATTCTGAGGAGCAAGCAGATAATCACCGAAGGTAAAGTTGAAATTGTTTGTATTAATTCAGATCTTTTCAGACCCGTACGTATTCCAAAAATGGTTAAACAACTTATGGAGATAATATGATAGTAGGAAGCGATTTATCATTCTTTTCACTAATCCTAGGCGCTAGTTTGCCTGTCCAGATAGTGATGTTAATCTTAATATTTGCTTCAGGCATGTCCTGGAAATACATTTATTTGAAAATCAAAGTGCTAAAAAGTACAGAAGAAAATACCGATGAATTCGAAAATTTTTTCTGGTCAGGTGGCGATTTAGGTAAGCTATATAAATCTTTAAGCTCCATGCATGGAGATATGAATGGGTTAGCAACAATTTTTAAAGCGGGCTATAAAGAATATATGAGTCAAAAAGAGTCAAGATCTTTTGATAAGAAAAGCATAGAAAGCGTCAGAAGGGCAATGAGTGCGAGTTACAACAGGGAGGTAGATTCACTTGAAAGACATTTACCATTTCTAGCATCTGTCGGGTCTGTCAGTCCATATATAGGTTTATTTGGGACTGTATGGGGGATAATGAATGCATTTATTGGGCTTTCAAATGTTGCTCAGGCTTCTTTAGCTCAAGTAGCACCCGGAATAGCAGAAGCTCTTATTGCAACAGCTATTGGTCTATTTGCTGCCATCCCTGCAGTTATTGCATACAATAGATTTGCTGCCAAAGTTGATCGGCTATCTGTCAGATACGAAAGCTTTATGGAGGAGTTCATAAATACAATAGATCGTAAGGGATAAATTCTATGAAAAAAAGACGATTAATGAATCAGATTAATGTAGTTCCATACATTGATGTAATGTTGGTATTGCTTGTAATTTTTATGATAACTGCTCCAATGACCAATCCAGGAGTCGTTGATCTACCTAGAGTTGGACAATCTTTAAAGCAACAGGTCACCCCAATAATAATATCAATCAAAAAAGATGCTTCAACTGAAATAAAGGGTAAGAAATATAAAAAAGATGATTTATTAGCTTATATTAAAGAATCTATTGATAAAAATCCAGAACAATCAGTAGTAATTGCTGCCGATAAAAAAGTTCAATATCAAGAAGTAATCATTGTGATGGACTTACTCAAACAGAATGCAATTAACAAAGTTGGCTTATTGCTTAAACCAGAAAAGTAATTAATGAATATCCCTCAATTTAATTTTGATTTAATTCGCAATTCAAATATTTGGGGCATACTTGAAGATGACCATAATTTGCAAGCAAATTTATTTTCATTCTTAATTCATTTTGCGTTATTTATTTTTATGATTTTTTCAATTCAATGGCAAACAAAAATTCCTAATTTTGCAGAAGTAGAGCTTTGGGATGCAGTCCCAACTCAAATAAAAAATAAACAAATAAAAACAGAACCAAAAAAAAATAAACAAATAAAAAAGATAAAGACGACACCTTTAAAAATAGATAAACAACAATTAAAGCTAAATGAAGAGGCAGAAATTAAGCTAAAGAAAAAGAAAGTTGCTGAAAAAAAAGCTTTAGCAAAAAAGAAAAAATTTCAAGAAATAAAAAAACTTCAAGCAAAATTATTAAAACAAGAAGAGATAGATAAGCTTCAAGATAAATTACTCGAACAAGATAAATTGGACAAAATAAAGGATAAATTACTTGAACAAGAAAGGATTGAAAAATTACAAGACTCCCTTAGGGATGAGGAATTAAAAAAGAAGCCAACCATAGCAATAGCAGCTGATACAGAAGTATTAGCGGGAATTAATTCAGGTGAGCTAGATCGTTTTAAAGCTTTAATACAACAAAAAATTCAACAAAATGTAAATAATCAGCTTTGTGGGCTTGATAGAGTTGAATTAGAATTCGAAATATCTTTAATGCCAACAGGGGATTTGCTTGGAGAGCCTAAAATGACCCAATCAAGTAAAATTGCAAGTTGCGATGCGGCAGTTGAAAGAGCAATTCTTCAATCTCAGCCACTACCGATTCCTCAAGATAAGAAATTATTTAAACGATTAAAAGATTTGAAATTAAAATTCCACCCAAATGGGCATTATGATTTATAAGTTGATGCGATCAATTGCATTAATTAAAAGTGTTATCTTATTAACTTTATTAAGGAGTTATTAAAAAATTATGATTTATCGAATATATTCTCTATTTTTTGGGGTTCTATTATTACTCTCAACTCCAATTTATGCGTTAGAAGTGATCGAAATTCTTGGAGGCAAGGCAAGTGAAATACCAATAGCAATTGTACCTTTTGATGGACTTGAAAATATAGGTGGACAAAAAGCTCATCAAATTATTTCATCAGATCTTAACCGTACAGGCTTATTTAGACCTTTAAATACTCTTGGAATATCTAATCCACCGAGTAGTGATATTAATATAAATTATACAAAATGGTCGGCAATGGACGCTCAATTTATAGTTGTTGGCAAAGTTGAGTCTGAAAATCCTGTTTCAGGAAATATTAAAATTACCTGGAGTTTGATAGATATATTTAAAGAAAAAACTGTAGTTTCAATGAGATATATTGGAAAGAAATCTCAATATAGAGCTATTGCACATAAAGTATCAGATAATGTGTATGAACATCTAACTGGTAGTAAAGGTGTTTTCCATACTAAAATTGCATACGTTAAAAAAGTTAATAATAAAAAATATAGTTTAAATGTTGCAGATTTTGACGGCTTCAATTCTAGACCTATCTTAAATACAACTCAGCCAATTATTTCGCCTCGATGGTCACCGGATGGAGAAAAAATTGCTTATGTTTCATTTGAAAAAAAGAAGCCCGTTATATATATTCAAAACCTAAGAACAGGTAAAAGAACTTTATTGGCAAATTTTAAAGGTAATAATAGTGCGCCAGCATGGTCGCCAGACAGCAAAAAGTTGGCCATAGTATTAACTTATAATAAGAACTCACAAATTTACACTATCAATGCAGATGGAAGTGGCATTAAGCGATTAATGCGTTCCAATGCAATTAACACAGAGCCTTCATGGGCTCCGAATGGAGAAGATATTTATTTTTCTTCTAATCGAGGAGGTAACCCACAAATCTATAAGGTTAATATAAATGATGATGAAATTAGCAGGGTAACTTATGAGGGGAAATACAATCTGAGTCCAAGCATATCTTATGATGGAAAATTATTGATCTTTCTTACCAACGACCAAGGAAAGTTTAAAGTAGCGATACAAAACCTTATATCTAATCAAGTGCTAAAAATTTCAGAGGGGCCAGCAGACGAATCACCAATATTTGCTCCAAACGGCCATTTAGTATTATTTACCTATAAAGATTACGGAAAAACAACAAAAATTGGTACAGTCTCAATAAATGGACTAAAAAGGTTGCCTATAAACGTTGGAAGCTCCATAATACAAGAGCCTACATGGGGCCCAATAACAAATTAGGAATTACTCAATATTATTAAGTAATTCCTAATTTGTGTTACAGTATCAATGACATACAGATTTAACTTAATGGAGGAACTACAAATTGAAAAAATCATTATTATTATTATCACTAGTAGCATTATTCGGAGCTGGTTGTAGCTCGACACCCCTAGATGCACCTGGAGATCCTTCATCAGCTAGTAATTATTACGGCGTTGATGCTGTAACTGCAGAAGCTTTAGGCCTAGAAGAACTTAGAGGTAATCAACTGCTTTCTCAAAGAAGCGTATTTTTTGATTTTAATAAATACGATATTAAGCCTGAATTTCAAGACTTAATCGGCGCACATGCTCAGTATCTTAATAATCATGATCCTGCAAGAATGATAATTAAAGGTAATGCAGATTATAGAGGATCACATGAATATAATTTGTCTCTGGGACAAAAACGTTCAGTAGCAGTTAAAGAGGCTTTGAATGCTCTTGGTGTTGACGATTCTCAGATTGAAACTATTAGCTATGGCGAAGAGTACGCAAACCAAGAATGTCAAGCTGATGCATGTGGGCAGGATAGAAGAGCTGACATCACATACGAAGTAGAATAGATTTAATATATAGCGAGTTTTATGAAAAAATATTTATTGGTTGGTCTTGTATTGTTCTCGAATCTTGTGTTTGCATTATTCGAAGATGAAGAAGCTAGAAAAAAGATTAATGCTATGCAAGACCAATTAAATAATATTGAAAAATCGCTAGAATTCAAGATTAATCAGAAATTTTCAAAAAATTTATCAAAATACAGTTCGGAATTAAATGAGCTACACGATATTATCTCAAATTTAATTGGTGACGTAGAAGTCTTGCAATTTGAACTTAAAAACTCAAAAGAAAGACATAGCGTAATTTACCAAGAATTAAATGACAGAATTTTAAACCTTGAATCTAAAATTGAAGAGAAGAATCAAAATATACCGCAAGAGAAGCCTAATGAAGCTCTTAATAAAACTCCCCAAGCTGAAATTGAGCTAAGAATTGAAGATCTTACAGAGAAGGATGAGGGCTTAGTACCTTTAGTCGATAAAAACATTGAGCTTGATGAGTATGCAGAAGCAGATTCATTAGTTAAGGCAACAAGATATAAAGAGGCTTTTGAAGCTTTAGATAAATTTATAATAACTTATCCTAATTCTAATTTATTACCGAAAGCGAAATATAGTCTCGGTTATTCTCAATGGGCTCTAAAAAATTATAATGCAGCAATCAAAACGTATTCAAAAATAATACAACTTCATCCTGATAGTGAAATAATCCCAGATGTTATATACGGAATTGCAAACTGCGAGATTCAATTAACTCGAATCACGAAGGCCAAAAAAACCCTAAGAGGTTTAATAAGTAAATACCCACAATCTGAAATTATTGAGAAAGCTAAAAAAAGACTTGAAGCATTAAAATCGATCAAACTTTAATACACCTATTATTACATTGAGCTCCAAGTGCAAAAATTAAAAGTAAATGAAATTTTCTATTCACTTCAAGGTGAATCATCATATGCTGGGCTCCCTACAATTTTTATAAGATTAACGGGTTGCCCAATGCGATGTGGTTATTGTGATACTGCATATGCATTTAATGAAGGTGATAATTTTACTATTGACAATATTTTAGAAACTATCTCTGAGTATAAAACTAAAAATGTGACAGTAACGGGGGGGGAACCGTTAGTTCAAAAAGAATGTTGGACTCTTTTGAAATGTCTTTGTGACGAGGGATACATAGTTTCGTTAGAAACTGGCGGTGCAATTTCGATAAGTGAAATTGATCAACGTGTAAAAATAATTTTAGATATTAAAACACCAGGCTCAGGTGAAGAGAAAAACAACTTTTGGGACAATCTAGAATTGATAAAACCAAAAGATGAAATAAAATTTGTTATAACTGATATAAAAGATTACATTTGGGCTAAAGAAGTTTTAATTAGAGAAAAACTAAATGAAAAAGCAATAATATTATTTTCTCCAGTTTATGGCGACATTGATCCAAAAGACCTTGCAGAGTGGATTTTAAAAGATCAATTGCCAGTTAGATATCAAATTCAACTCCATAAAATTATTTGGGGGGAAGTGCCAGGTGTCTAAAAAAGCAATAATATTATTATCGGGTGGATTAGATTCTTCAACAGTTCTAGCAATAGCAAAGGCAGAAGGTTACGAATGTTATGCTTTAACTATAAACTATCATCAAAGACATGATGCAGAACTAGTAGCAGCTAGAAAGATAGCAAATTTTTTTAGAGTCAAAGATTTTAAAATTGTTGATATAGATTTGAGTTGGCTAAAAAACTCAGCTTTGACCAATAAAAATATTAGTATCCCAGAAAACCCTTCTATTGGAATTCCGGTGACATATGTTCCAGCCCGAAATACGATAATGATGACCTTAGCCTTAGCTTGGGCAGAAACAATTAATAGTCAAAATATTTTTATTGGAGTCAATGCAGTTGATTATTCCGGATATCCTGATTGTCGACCTGAATATATAGAAAGCTTTCAAAATATGGCAAATTTAGCCACCAAGGCGGCAGTGGAGGGCAGTAAGATTAAAATACATACACCTTTAATAGAAATGTCAAAAGCAGAGATTATTTGTATGGGTATAAAAAAACAGGTTGATTATAAGATGACGGTTTCATGTTATCAGGCAACTGAAAGCGGTTTAGCATGCGGTAAATGTGACTCATGTAGGCTTAGAAAAGAAGGATTTGAATCTGCTCAAATAGAAGACCCAACTAATTATAAGATATAGATAAAATCAAATATTTAATTAACTTGCCAAAGTTATCTAAAATAGCGTAAAATTTTGCCCTTTCTGTAGAAAACAATTAATAAAGAGAATAAATTATGGTGGTTATTAGGCTTTCAAGAAGTGGTAATAAAAATAGACCTTATTTTAATGTTGTAGTAGCAGATTCAAAGAAGCCTCGTGATGGGCGTTTTATTGAAAGAATTGGCTTTTACAACCCGATGGCTAGAGTAGGCTCGGAAACATTAAGATTAGAAACAGGCCGAATTGAATACTGGCAAGGACACGGCGCATTATTGTCAGACACGATGACTAGGATTGTTAAATTGCATGCTAAAGGAGCAGATGGTTTAGCAGAAATGAAGAAAAAAGATGCTCAAAAAGCTGCATCAAAAAAAGCAAAAAAAGAAGCTGAAAAATTAGCAAAAGCTGAGGCAGCGGTCGAAGCAGAAGCTCCAGAAGCTCCAGCGGTCGAAGCAGCTCCAGAAGCTCCAGCGGCAGAAGCAGCTCCAGAAGCTCCAGCGGCAGAAGCAGCTCCAGAAGCTCCAGCGGCAGAAGCAGCTCCAGAAGCTCCAGCGGCAGAAGCAGCTCCAGTGGCAGAAGAAAAGACGGAAGATAAATAGAGAAGGTTATATTGTCTTCTATAGAATTAGAAGAAATTGTTGTGATGGGTAAAGTGTTAGTTCCATATGGGGTTAACGGATGGGTAAAAGTTTATTCTTTTACAGAAAAATTAGAATCTTTTTTGACATATAAAAAGTTATATCTTTCTAAAGATCAGAAAAATTGGTTAGAAATAAAGATTAAAGAAATTAAATTGCATGGTAAGACGATTATTGCAAAGTTTTCAGAAATTGCTGACCGTACGCAAGCAGAGACTTATAAAGATTATTTAATCGGGGTACCTAAAGATTACCTGCCTAAATTAAATGAAAATCAGTACTATTGGAACAATCTAATAGGATTTGAAGTATTAAATCTTCAGAATGTTTCTTTTGGCCTAGTTGATACATATATTGAAACTGGTGCAAATGATGTAATAGTTGTTAAGGGCGATAAGGAGAGATTAATTCCATATACACCAATGACGGTATTAAAAGTAGATACCATAAAAGATAAAATAATTGTGGATTGGGATGAGAGCTTCTAAAGCTTTATTAACCTTTGATGTTGTAACCTTAATGCCAGAAATGTTTTTGGCAATAAGTGATTATGGAGTGACTGGAAGAGCATTTAAGGAAAATATTGTTAATCTGAATTTATGGAACCCAAGAGAGTTCTCAATGAATCTTCATAAAACAGTAGATGATAGAACTTACGGCGGAGGCCCGGGAATGCTTATGACGGCTGACCCATTAGTAAAATCTATTGAAGCAGCTAAGAAAAGACAAGATAAATTAGGGGTAAAAAATAGTAAAGTTATTCATATGACCCCTAGAGGAAAATTACTAAGTCATAATGAAATTAAAAGATTGTTAAGCTGTGAAGGACTCGTGATAATTACGAGTAGATATGAAGGCATTGATGAGAGAGTAAATAATTGGGTTGATGAAGAAGTCTCAATTGGAGATTATGTGTTAAGTGGTGGGGAATTAGCTGCAATGACGATGATGGATTGTCTTATTAGGCAATTACCCGGCGTATTAAACGATGATGAATCGGCAACACAAGATTCTTTTGTTAACGGCCTATTAGACCATTCGCACTTTACACGACCCGAGATTTTTAAAAAAATGAAGGTACCTGAAGTTTTATTATCAGGAAATCATGAAAAAATTAGGTTATGGCGGTTAAAGGAGTCACTAAAACTAACCTGGATAAAACGTCCAGATTTATTGGCTAAGAAGTTGTTGACAAAAGAAGAGACTCGGCTGCTTGAAGAAATTCAAATTGAGCAGGAACAAGGATCTATATAATTTAAAAGGAACAGGAATCATGGCAAATATTATTGAAACATTAGAACAAGAAGAAATAGCACGTTTAGGAAAAAAAATTCCAAAATTTTCACCAGGAGATTCAGTAGTAGTAGGTGTTAATGTTGTTGAAGGAACAAGAAAACGAGTTCAAGTTTTTGAGGGAGTTGTTATCTCTAGAAGAAATAGAGGATTAAATTCATCATTTATTGTTCGTAAAATCTCTTCAGGTGAGGGAATTGAAAGGACTTTTCAACTGCATTCACCACAAATTGAAAGTATTGTTATTAAAAGTCGAGGCGATGTACGTAGAGCGAAGTTATTTTACTTACGTGAACGGTCTGGGAAATCTGCAAGAATTAAAGAGCGTTTAAAAATACGTGAAAGTGATAGTGAGTTTGAAGAAATTCCAGATATGTTAGTTGAGGAAGCTCCAGTGGCAGAAGCAGCTCCAGAAGCTCCAGTGGCAGAAGCAGCTCCAGAAGCTCCAGTGGCAGAAGCAGCTCCAGAAGCTCCAGTGGCAGAAGCAGCTCCAGAAGCTCCAGTGGCAGAAGCAAAATCAGGTGAGAAACCTGCTTAAATAAAATTTTAAGTATAAAAAAGCCCCATAATTTGGGGCTTTTTTATTTTACTCATAAAAACTTAATGAAAAGATAGATGAATAGCTTTAGAATAAAAGCAATGGATAATGAATCTAAAATAATACCTAAAAATAACCACATAAAAAATGAGATTATTGATAGATTTATTGACCATTTATGGCTACAAGATGGATTATCTAAAAACACATTAAATAGCTATCGATTTGATTTAGAATTATTTACAGAATGGCTAACTAAAAAATTAAAAAAAAATATATTAGATGTATCTCAGGCTGACATTCAGCAGTATCTTTCATTTAAATTCCCTACATCTAAAGCACGTAGTATTTCAAGATTACTTGCTACCCTTAGGCGATTATTTAGGTATTTATTAAGGGAAAATAAAGTAAAAATTGACCCCACTTTAGAGATACTCAGTCCAAAGATTCCAAAATCACTACCAAAAAGCTTAAGTGAAGAAGAGGTCGAATCTCTTTTAAATACTCCTAATGTTAAAACTATTTCTGGATTAAGAGATAAGGCAATGCTTGAATTATTATACGCTTGTGGCCTTCGCGTTTCTGAGTTAGTTAACATACTTCTGACTGAGCTAAGCATGACTGAAGGGGTTATAAGGGTTACAGGTAAAGGAAGTAAAACTAGATTAATTCCTATGGGGGAAGAAGCAGTAGATTGGATTAAGAGGTATATTAATGAGAGTAGAAATAGTATTTTAAAAAAAAAGACATCTAAATATCTCTTTATTACAATTCGTGGGAGTGCAATGACAAGGCAGGCATTTTGGTATTTGATAAAAAGATATTCAATTATTGCTAAAATAAAAAAACCAATGTCACCTCATATACTAAGACATGCATTTGCAACACATTTGATCAATCACGGGGCAGATTTAAGAGTGGTTCAGATGCTTCTTGGCCATAGCGATATTTCAACAACACAAATCTACACCCATGTTGCAAGAGAAAGGTTAAAAAAACTTCATGAATCTCACCACCCAAGAGGGTAGTTTTTATCGCTCTAAAATAATGCCAACAAAGTCTGTATCAGGAAGAATCTTTTTTTTTGATATTTTTAATATAATTTTTTCAAAGTGAAATTTCTTTTTTAAGCGGCTAATAATATCCTCACCAAAATCCTCAAGAAGGCGATATTCGTGTTTTAAGGCAATCAATTTTATTTCAGATTCAATTAAGGAATAGTCAATTGTCTTAGAAATATCATCTTCAGTAAAGATTTGATTTCCTTTTAGTTGGATGTCGACATCAATTATAAGTTGTTGGGAAACAGCTCTTTCCCAATCTGGCACTCCAATTTTAGTATTTAATTTAAGACCATGTAGAAAAATATTATTTGTCATGAAGAATTTAATGTTTTTGAAATATAATAAGTACTATGATAAATCAAATTTTCTTTATTTCTAGTGCTTATTTAATCGGATCTCTATCTTTTGGAATAATAGTTAGTAAGTTTTTTAATCTCTCAGATCCAAGAACTATTGGATCAAAAAACCCTGGGGCTACAAATGTTTTAAGAACAGGTAATAAATTTGCTGCAATTCTGACATTAGTAGGAGATATCTTTAAAGCTACTATTGTTGTCAAGATTGCAATATGTATCGGTTTAAACGACTTAGAGACGATGCAAGTTTGTTTGGCAGTATTGATAGGACACACCTATCCAATTTACTATAAATTTAAAGGTGGTAAGGGGGTTGCAACAGCTCTAGGTATTTTGTTGGCAGTTAATTGGATATTAGCATTAAGTGCAATTTGTATTTGGCTAATCATTTTCTCTATATGGCGATATTCTTCTTTAGCGGCTATTATTGCATCGTTATCTGTTCCAATTATTAGTTATTTCTTAAATGAAACATCATATATATTAATTACGAATATTTTAATTGCTGTTTTAATTTTTTTCAACCATCGCGTAAATATCAAAAACTTAATTAAAGGTATCGAGCCAAGCTTTAAAAAGTAGATTCAGTCTCAGATAATTTCCATCTTGGCTGCACAGAAAATTTATAATCATTTTTGGAAGATAGATGAGCTCTAAGAGCTCCTGCTAATGCAATCATAGCTCCGTTATCTGTACAAAATTCTAGTTTTGGAAAATAAGCTGTAAAATTTTCACTTTTAGAATGAAGTATTAATTTTTCTCTTAGTTTTTTATTTGCTCCAACTCCTCCAGAAACTACAAGTCTTTCATACCCAGTATGTTTTAGAGCTTTAATAGATTTTTTTACTAGCACATCTGTAATGGATTCTTGAAAAGCAAAAGCAATATTCGCCTTAATTGTATTCGTTAGTTTTGGTTGTTTTTTTACTAAAGTTAAAACGGCAGTCTTAAGCCCACTAAAACTAAAATCAAATCCATGAGTATGAAATAGGGGTCTAGGAAGTTCAAATTTAGCAACACCTTCATTGGCTAATTCTGATAACGCAGCACCACCAGGGTAACCTAGCCCAAGTAGCTTCGCTGTTTTATCAAAAGCTTCACCTGCTGCATCATCTAAAGTGTCACCCAATATTTCGTATTGACCAATACCTTTAACGTCAATCAATTGAGAATGCCCACCCGATACTAAAAGCGCTAAAAAAGGAAAGGATGGCTTATCATCTTCAAGCATCGGGGCTAATAAATGACCTTCAAGATGATGTACTGGTATGGATGGAATATTGAGTGAATATGCTAAGGCCTCAGCTAAAGTACTTCCAACTAAAAGAGCTCCAGATAAACCAGGACCTGCAGTGTATGCAATCGAGTCAATCGAATCAATTGAGATAGAATTATCTCTTAGCAATTGATCAACCAATGGAATGATATATTTTATGTGGTCACGGGAGGCAAGTTCAGGAACTACTCCACCATATAAAGAATGAAGTTTAATTTGAGAATGTAAAGTATGCCCTAAAAGACCTTTATCTGAGTCATAGATAGCAATCCCTGTTTCATCACATGAGCTTTCAATACCAAGAACAAGCATTTAAATAGTATTTTTTCTTATATTGGTTGAAAAAAAAGAATATTAGCATTAAAATGACACACTTTCTTAAATTAGTATAAGTATTTACTAATTCAAAGATTCAAACTTTAAAGAGATTATTGATGTCAACAGTAAAAGTAAAAGAAAACGAACCATTTGATGTAGCACTTAGAAGATTTAAAAGACTTGTTGAGAAAACAGGATTGTTAAACGATTTGCGCGCTAGAGAATTTTATGAAAAGCCAACATGGGAACGAAAAAGAAAAGCTGCGGCAGCCGTCAAAAGACAATATAGACTTCTAAGAAATCAGATGCTCCCACCAAAACTTTTTTAAGTTAAAAGTGCCCTTAAAGCTCCAAATTACTGACGACATGAAATCTGCAATGCGCAGTAAAGATTCATCTCGTCTAGGCACTATTAGGCTTCTTCTAGCCGCAATCAAACAAAAGGAAGTAGATGAGCGAATCGATCTCGTTGATTCTGATATTATCTCAATAATTGATAAGATGTTAAAGCAGCGACGTGATTCCATTGAAGCATTTAATAAAGCAAATCGTAATGATTTAGTTGAAAAAGAAGAGTCTGAGCTCAAAGTACTTCAAGAATATATGCCTCAGCAATTAACGGAAAAAGAAGTTGAGAAAGTTATTATTGACACAATTGAAAGTGTTGGAGCTAATTCAATGAAGGACATGGGTGCAATAATGAACATCCTTAAACCTAAGCTAGCCGGTAAAACTAATATGGCTGATGTCTCAAAAAAAATTAAGACAAAACTTACTTAAATTTTTTAAGAGTTAATTCATAATTGGGCACGCATATTGGTAAATATTAAGATAATATTTAATAATGATTCCAGAATCTTTTATCCAAGAACTTTTAAATAGAATTGACGTTGTTGATGTCATTGATAAAAAAGTTACACTTAAAAAAGCAGGGGCAAACTATTTAGCTTGTTGCCCATTTCACCAAGAAAAAACCCCATCCTTTACTGTAAGCCCATCAAAACAGTTTTATCATTGTTTTGGTTGTGGTGAACATGGCTCTGCAATAAGTTTTTTAATTGAATATGAGGGATTAACTTTTGTTGATGCTATTACTGAGCTTGCTAATTCAATTGGTTTAAAGGTGCCAAATGATGCACCTCAGAGAATAGAAAAAAGTACTGAGTATGCAAATTTAGAAGAAGTAATTAAAATCGCAAGTATTTTTTATCAAAAGCAATTAAGAGTGTCACCAAAAGCGATAAATTATTTAAAATCACGAGGATTGACTGGAGAAATAGCTAAGGAATTTTCAATTGGTTACGCTCCTGAAGGGTGGCAGAATTTAAAAATACCCTTTAACAAATATGAAGATGAAATTCTTGTAAAGGCAGGTCTGGTAGTCAAAAATGAAAAAGGAAAGCACTATGATCGGTTTCGAGATCGAATTATATTTCCCATCTATAGTGATAAGGGAAAGATGATTGGCTTTGGAGGGAGGGTAATCAATTCAGAGGATACTCCTAAATATTATAACTCTCCTGAGACGCCTCTATTTCAAAAAAGTTACGAACTTTATGGATTATTATCGTCAAGGAAACCAATTAGAGAAAAAGGCTATGTATTGGTTGTTGAGGGATATATGGATGTAGTCGGGCTTGCACAAAGTAATATTAAAAATGTTGTGGCAACACTTGGAACAGCGACTACAGGGTTTCATATTAAGAAGTTAATGAGATACACAAAAGAGATTATTTTTTGTTTTGATGCGGATGATGCTGGTCGGAGTGCGGCATGGAGGGCGATGAATAATGCTTTAGTTTCAGTCACTGACAGCACTCAATTAAAATTTTTATTTTTACCAGATGGGCATGATCCAGATTCATTTGTCAGGGAGAATTCTTCAAAAGATTTTGAATTGCTAGTTAAACAGGCAACTCCATTAACTGAATATATAATAAAATATCTAACTAAAAATAATGATCTTGTCACTTCAGAAAAGAAAGTTCAGTTTCTTAATGAAATTAAGCCCATATTAAAAGAAATCACTGCCAGAAAATTATTATTGTTGTTTAAAAAAAGAATAGCAGAATTAATTAATCTTAATATTGAAGAGATTGATCAAATATTAGAGATAAAAAAAACATATACACAAAAAGCAAGCATTAAATTACCCAATCGTCTTCCAATTAGCGCTAAAAGAAGATTTTGTCTTTTACTTATCCTAAGACCAGATTTAATTGAACAAGAAGATTTAAAGTTTTTTACTTCGGAGAGTGTTGATGACAAGTTAATAGTAGCGATAATAGAGGTTACAAATAATAAGGGAGAATATAATTCAGCAGCGATTATGCATTTTATATCAAGTCGATTTGATGGTGAACTAGTTAAACAAATTCAAGAGCAACTTACAAAATTTGATGATGAAATGGAAATGCAGGAAGAAATTAAAGCTTTAAGATTTAGTATAAAAAAACGTCATTTTTCTTTAACAAATAAAAATAAACTTAATGAGGCAACAAAAAAAAGCTTAGATTCACTTTCTGAAGAAGAGAGGGAATTTATAAAAAATATAGGAAAATTATAAGCAATTGATTTTAATGATTTTTATAAGATAAAATATAAAAGTTAATTGATTTAAAATCGATACTCTGATAAAATCCAAAGTCCAAAAATTGATATATATCATTATATTTTCAGCCCCATATAAATAATCAGAGGTAGCCATGGCAAGACCTAAGAAAAATCCAGCAGATAAAAAAACCAAACGAGTTACTAGAGTTAAAAAACTTAAAGACCTTTATTTAAAGGATGCGGCTAATAACCCTGAAGAAGCTGAAAAGAGAAGAATGCAATTAAAAGCTTTAATTATCCTAGGAAAGGAAAGAGGCTATTTAACATACGCAGAAATTAATGACCATCTGCCTGATGAGATTACCGAAAGCGACCAAGTGGAAGGCATTATCGGCATTATTAATGATATGGGTATTATGGTCTATGAGCAGGCACCTGATGCCGAAGAGTTATTATTGTCTGATGCACCTGCTCCAGTAACAGATGAAGAAGCTGCTGAGGAAGCAGAACAAGCATTGGCTACTGTTGATTCTGAATTTGGTCGAACAACTGATCCTGTTCGGATGTATATGCGAGAAATGGGAACAGTTGACTTGCTGACAAGAGAAGGTGAAATTGTAATTGCAAAACGTATTGAAGAGGGTCTAAGAAGTATGGTTCAGGCAATTTCAGCATGTCCAGGAATCATTGAAGACTTAATGACAATAGCTGAAAAAGTAAAAAAAGCTGAAATAGGTGTCGATGAATTTGTAGACGGCTTAATAGATATGGAGGCAGAAAAAGAATTGGCAAAGGTAGAAGCTGCATTAGAACTTGAGGCTTCGGATTCTCAGGAAGAGGAAGCTGATGATGAAAATGATACAGGTAAGGCAAGTGGAATGTCGCCTGAAGATTTGGCTGAATTAACAGCCGAAGTGTTAAGGCGTTTTGCTGTTATTAAAAAAGCGCATAAGAAATTAGGAGATTTACGCGCTAAACAGAAATGGATGGATGATCCTGAATATCAAAAAAATCAAGATAATATTCTTAAAGAGCTTGTTAATTTTAGATTTGCTTCAAAATTTGTTGAATTATTGTGCGATAAAATTAGAACATTTATTATTCAGATTAGGTCCCATGAAAGACAAATAATGGAATTCTGTATCGACAACTCTAAAATGCCTAGAGCACATTTTGTTAAAAATTTTCCAGGAAATGAAACAGATTTAAAATGGCTTAAACAGCAAATGAAGGTAGATAAACCCTATGTTGTTGAATTGGAAAGAAGAAAGCATGACATTATAGATCAGCAAAAGAAATTAGTTGCATTAGAGATTGAATCTGGAATTCCAATTAAGAATTTTAAAGAGATTAATAAGCAGATGGTTTCTGGAGAATTCAGAGCAAAAAAAGCAAAGCGTGAAATGATAGAGGCGAACTTAAGACTGGTTATATCAATTGCTAAAAAATACACCAATCGCGGCTTACAGTTTTTAGATTTAATTCAAGAAGGCAATATTGGACTTATGAAAGCTGTAGATAAGTTTGAATATCGCAGGGGTTATAAATTTTCAACTTATGCAACTTGGTGGATTCGTCAAGCCATTACTCGTTCAATTGCTGATCAAGCTAGAACAATTCGTATTCCAGTTCATATGATTGAAACTATAAATAAAATGAACCGAATTTCTAGGCAAATTTTGCAATCTACAGGGCAAGAGCCTGAGCCATCAGAATTAGCAGAAAAGATGGAAATGCCTGAGGAGAAAATTAGAAAGATATTAAAAATATCTAAAGAACCAATTTCAATGGAAACACCAATTGGGGACGATGAAGATTCACACCTAGGTGATTTTATAGAAGATGTTGGAACGTTGACTCCCGATGATGCAGCCGTATATGCAAGCTTAAGAAATGTAACATCAGAAATCTTAGAAGGATTGACACCTCGTGAAGCAAAAGTTCTAAGAATGAGATTCGGCATAGAAATGAATACAGACCATACGCTAGAAGAGGTTGGAAAGCAGTTTGATGTGACTCGAGAAAGAATACGTCAGATTGAAGCAAAAGCGCTTCGAAAATTAAGGCATCCTACAAGATCTGAAAGATTAAAAAGCTTCTTAGAGGCTAAAGAGTAAAACTAAAGGGCCCATAGCTCAGTTGGTTAGAGCAGGGGACTCATAATCCCTTGGTCCCAGGTTCGAGTCCTGGTGGGCCCACCAATCAATACAAGGCTTTTAGGGGATTCTTCTTCTAAAAGTTTTTTTAA
>Ga0209830_10000132_pt1 | contig 83592 bp, 61 predicted proteins | sample ArcticOcean_MG_C_12_FD_187439 | JGI IMG/M metagenome (GOLD analysis project Ga0209830, IMG submission 187439) | Marine microbial communities from western Arctic Ocean - ArcticOcean_MG_CB8_130 (SPAdes) (version 2) | ecosystem: Environmental > Aquatic > Marine > Oceanic | place: Arctic Ocean...
GAAGTAGTGGAACAGGGAAGATTACTTCCTGCCAGAAGGTGTGCTGGCATCGGAAATGCTTCACGTGGTGATCGCAGCGATTGACCCCATGGAAGAAAAAACCAATGAGTTTCTCCGCACGGTTAAAGATCGCAGGCAGTTCATTGCACTGCAGATTAACTCACATTTGAACCACACTCTGTGCGGCGGACGACAGTATCCGGGAATTTGCGCGAAACCCGGTTTTTGTCGCACGCTGCCGCGACCTTAAGGGAATAGGAGGCAGGTTGTATCGGGATCAGAGGGTCTATATCGGCAGAGCAGCGCCGCGTAGGCTAGATTTTTACTTGGTGGTGATTGGGTCTATCGCCATGATTGAATACGCCGCAAAACGGGAATCAACCAAAACAGGCATTGACTATCTGCCGACTACCAAGCTTTTCCCAAGCGTTTTCCCAAGCATTTCCCGGGCTTTTTCGAGATCAATCACCTCGCAATTTAGCACTCAGATTGCTCTTTTTAGGAAAAAATCCAATTGGAATAATTATTGGGTTAGCTTTTTTAGTCAGTTGAGAATGGGTGTTTAGGCGACTACTAGGCGGTAAAAAACCGATGTAAAACGTGACCGATGACGCAGATCAGCATGCCAACGGAGGAATAGAACCCCAAGGCAAACCCCAGGGCTCGATAGGGTGCTCCCTTTTCATACCCTACAAAGAAGAGCGCCCGGCCCAAGGAAAAGAGGATGGCGGCCATGGGCACTACCGACAGCCACTGAGCCGGCATCGTCGCAGCCCATGCCATGTAGACCATGATGGCGATGACGGTCTGTTCAAGTGTGTTCTGAAGGAGAGACTGAAGTATTTTTGCTCTGTCGGAGCCCCCCTGCGCGGCGCCTGCATCGATATCTTCGGGCGTGAAGAACCGGTGGCGAGCCAGTCTTCCCACGGACGCAACCAGAAAAATGGCCAGCATTACGGATGACTCAATAGCGATAGACATCCGTGAGGGCAGGTCCATCGCTGTGCTGAAGCCAAAAGGGTTTATGGTTCCGCCAATGACGATCAGGGCCACCGCGCTCGTGAGGCCGACAGCCATTCCCAAAAGCACACCCTGTTGTTTTTGGGTCAGCGTCATTTGAAGTCTCACAGTTGAATTTTGTAAGCCAGAGATGGCGGTATCCCGTATTTCCTGGCGGCGTTTTAGGGGCCTGCCGCTGAAATCTCTCACAGTCAAGGTGAGCTGGCTTCGCAACGATATGGACCACTATATCGGATGCGCATGTCCCTAGACCAGCCCAAGAACCCTTCACGTAGGCAAACATTTAGAATGATAGTTACTAAGCTTTTGGAGGCCTATGGTTTCGAGTAGCTTTCGTGAAAAGTGTTCTGTTCCATTGGGCCAGAACACTTCCGCGGCCAAACAAGCCAAATCACTCCTGTCCGACCTTTGAATCTCTCACGTGATTAACCCAACAGTCTTTAAGCGATCAAGTCAGTGGCTAATGACACGTTGACTACCGTCTACCGAAAAACTACCCCACGGACTTAGACAGCGTGTTGTTTTAATCGGTAGCAGGAAACCTGCGATGGTCGCCATTCGATTGCTTAAAAAAGCTATGCAGGTGGGGTAGCTTTTGCTAGGTTTGCTCTGATTAATAGGTGTTTTCCTTAGGATTGCGGTAAAGCGCCCACTGCCCTGTTTGGGCTGGGCGTTCGCAGGAAGATACATCATGAGTAAGAGCTTTCGCATACAGGTGCATGATGGAAGAGTCTGAGCAGAGCCTCGATCAACAGTCGGGACAGAAAGTCGATCAAAGGCCAAGAAACAGGCCCAGCTATCGGGAGATTATCGAGGCCGATACCTCTCCGGTATCCAGTATCCTTGCTTTGACCTCCAACCCTGCGCAAAGCCAGGCGGATATTCCCTTTGAGCACTATGTTGATGATGATTTCTTTGCCCGTGAGATGGGCAGAATGTGGCCTAGGGTCTGGCAGATCGCGTGTCGTGAAGAACACATACCGGAAATGGGTGACTATGCAGTTTACGATATCGGCCGTTATTCAATTATCGTCGTCCGTATATCCTCTGAAGAGATAAAAGCCTTCCACAACTCCTGCCTGCATCGAGGGACTAAGTTAAAGCCGTCGGATTCCATGGGAACAACTCAGGATAAAATTCAGTGCCCCTTTCATGGTTGGACCTGGAATCTTGATGGAACGCTCAATGAAGTTCCTTGCTCGTGGGAGTTCGAACATCTCGACTATGATCAAAATCGACTTCGTGAGGTGTTAGTAGATTCCTGGAATGGGTTTGTGTTCGTCAACATGGATGTCGACTCAGCGCCGCTCCTCGATTATCTGGAAGTTTTACCGGAGCATTTTAAGCAGTGGCGGTTTGAGGACTGGTATGTCGCCGTGCATGTTCGCAAGCACCTGCACTGCAACTGGAAAGTGGCGATGGAAGGCTTTATGGAGGCCTACCACACGCCAGTGGTTCACCCGGAGATGTGTCAGGTGGTTGGTGACTGGAATATGCAACACGATATATTTGGTGATCATGTTAGCCGGGACCTGTGTCCGATGGGAGTATCCAGTCCGTCGCTGGATCAACCGCTAACGCAAGAGGAACTATTGAATCGTTCAAGGCCGGGTAGTGCGGCGATGTCGGATCTAGGCGTTGCAAATCTGTCTGCAGGTCAGACCGCTCGATCGGTAATGGCGCAAGAGGCTCGGCAAAGGTTTCAGGGTGAGTACGGTCTCGATCTTTCCTCTCATAGCGATGCAGAGGTGATCGATTCCTTAAAATATAATGTGTTTCCAAACCTGATGTTTAGCGGTGGCGCATCAAAGCACGGTTTGAGCATTTTTCGGCCAGATGGGTTTGATACGAACAAGGCGATTATTGATCGATACTCGTTTTTACCTGTGCCTAAAGGACAACCCAGGCCGGAACCAGCGGAAGTGTTTGTCATAGCCGAAGATGAGTCCTACATGAAGTCCCCGGACCTGTCAGCGAATGATGCTAGTGTGTTGGATCAGGACACTAGCATCATGCGCTGGCAGCAAGAAGGTATGCACGCTTCAGCCAAAGGTGCTGAAACGCTCTCCAGCTATCAGGAATCCCGGGTTCGTTGGTTGCATGAAACGCTAAAAAAATACGTTGATAATTGAAGATGCGCTCATTGAAAGTGGGATTAGTGGGACGGTAATCCGACATCAGTTGGCGCTTTATTTAACGCGCTAACTGGGCAATATCCGGCGATCTAATTTCGTAGAGTTCGATGATATTGCCACAGGGGTCTCGGCCGTATACGGCGGATGAACCATCTTTCATATGAACCACTTCGCCGACGAACTCCATTCCGTGTGTCTGAAGCCGGTCGTATTCTTCCTGAATGTTGTCCACCTGCAGGGCGAAATGCGGATAGCCGTAGTCGCATGGGCGGGATCGTAGATCATTGGGTCGGGGATTCACAAACTGCCATACCTCTAGATAGATATTGGGCCCCCTCAGCATCGCAGATTTGCCTTTGGCATCTTTTAGTCCAATGGCTCTGTCCACATATTCTGACTCACCGAAGTTGCCTCGTTTTAGCATTTCGAAACCTAGCCCCTCGGTGTAAAAGGTGAGTGCCCTGTCGATATCATCTACGCCGACCGCGATGTGATGTACGCCTACAATCATAGCGATAATCCCTGTTTAAATGGTTTAGCGGTTAGTGAAGGTACTGATGAGTCAGTCCCATGGTGCGAAATTGGTATGTGCAAATAAAGCGATATCAGTAAATGGCTACGTTGGTTGGTAATGATGAGGGTGTAGCAAGGGGTTGAAGTGATGGGCTGAGGTTTAGCCCATCACTTTGCGGTTGGTTATTCGCTGAAACGCATAACGAACGTTGCACCGTACTGCTTCGGTTGAGTACCAGATGCAAAGGCAAACAGCGTTGCTACCGGCGTTCCGCCTAAACGTTCAACCTCGTCTGAGAGGTTTCTACCCCAAAGCATAAGCTGATATCGCTCGTCCCTTGAACGCCACACGATTTGAGCGTCAACAGTGGCGAGCTCGTCGCGATGAAATCCAACGTCGTTGGGTGTGGTCAGCAGCATCTCGTCGGTGTAGCTGTATCGCGCGCCCACTGTGAGTCTGCCCATGTCGTCCAAATCGAATTCATAGTCGACACCGACATTCATGTCCCACTTCGGGGCGCGAACCAGTTCTAGGCTGCTGTTATCTGTTTGGATACCGTCGCCGGTCAAGTCCGCTATAAAGCCGTCATACTCGATGTCGAGATAGCCAACGTTACCGTAGATAGATAGGTTTTCTGTCGGTGCATAATTGAACGTGAGCTCAACGCCAAATGATTCCGCGCCAGCAGCGTTGTCGGTAAAGGTTTCCTGACCCGTAGACGTAGGAGCGGCCCGAATCACGCCGCGCTGCAGATCTTTGTAATCAGCAGAAAAGATATTACCGTTGAGGCGTAGCCTGCCATCGAGTAGGTCGCTTCTGATACCTAGTTCAAAGTTGTCAACTTGCTCCTGGTCATAGGGACTTGCGAACACCGTGGGTGTACCTGCGTTGTTAACAAAGCCGCCTGATTTGAAGGCTCGCTGCCAGAACCCGAAGACCATGACGTCGTCGCTCATTTGATATTCAAGACCTACCCGAGGAGAGAAGGCGCTCCAGTCTTCATCAACCGGGCCAAAGCGTACTGATGGATCAAAATCCCTGAAGTTTCCGGGATCAGTACCGCTGAAGGGAGCGCCGTTACAGGGCGATGGGCTTGTGGCTGGGGTTGTGCCTGCAGGACAGGCGCTATCGTTGATAGCCATACCCTTGACATCGTCTTTTTCCTCAGTGGTATATCTTCCTCCAAGGTTCAAGGTCCACTGATCGTTCATGCGCCAGTCAACTTGGACGTAACCTGCGAGAGAAGTACGTGTTTGTTCGTTAGTGCCGTAGCTCATTAAAGGGTTGTCGCGAGTAAAACCGCCGCCGCCAAACAAGTTGCTATCAAGGAATATCCACAACAACTGTTCTACCTGGTACTCATCTTTTAGGTAGAAGAAACCGGTTAACAGATCAATATTCTCATTGATGGTGGTTGCGTATCGCACCTCTACCTGAGTTGATTCAAACTCCTGAATTCTTGCACTTGAAAACAGGTCCCAGTTGAACCCGTCGGTATCCGTTGAGACGTCTTCTTCGACTTCACGATGATTCAACACCAACGTAAGCGTCCCGGACTCCAACTGATAACTGGTATCAATTGTGATACCCCTGATTTCCTGCTCGGTTTGGTCTGGCGACAGGTTAGCGCTAACTTCAAAAGGGTCGCTGCCATCACCGGGAATACCGAATCGGTCATCGCCAAATGGATCCTTGCAAGGGAAGCCAAACAGCGTGTGTACGGCCGTTGAACCGCTGGGTCCATTTCCTACTGGCGCTGGTTGACTGCCAGGCTCGTAACACTGCGACCAGTTAGCCGAACCATCGCCTTTGTCATCCCAAATCTCGCCAATAATGTCCATGGTCCATTTGTCATTGAGTTCAAGACGGAGACTTGGACGAATAAAGACTGATTTTTCGCCATTTTGTGAGCGTCCTTTTAACCCTTCATCTATGCGAGTTACTAACGTGGCAGTTGCGGGGTTGTAACTATCAACAACAACGCCATCGTTTTTGAAAAAGCCATCCATTTCATGGACGTTTGCGGCGATTCTGAAGGCCGCTTTATCACCCAGTGGTTGATTGAAGACGATACCGGTGTTTTGTCGGCCATAATTGCCAGCATCCAGGTGAATCTCTAATTCTCTTCCTTCCAGAGAAGGGCGCTTAGTCCGCACGGAAATCGCACCGGCAAAAGCGTTTCTGCCGTAGAGGGTTCCTTGGGGCCCTCGAAATGCTGTGACTGACTCGATGTCGAACAGATCGAGCAGCGCTACGGCATTTCTAGAGTAGTAGACGTCGTCTACGAATACGGCCACAACTGGGTCGGCAAAACTTTCGATGCCGGCGGTGCCGATGCCTCGCATGCTAAATGACGCTGCGGCCTGAAATAGGCCGACGTGTTCAAGCTGAACATTAGGAATGGCGTGATTAAAGTCTTCCAGTGTCACAGCGGCTTCGCGTTCCAAGGCCTCGCCGGAAAAAGCGGTGACAGCTTCTGCCATTGATTGCAGGTTAACGGTATCACCACGTTTGGTGGTGACGATCACTTCCTCCATGTAGTCATTTCGGTCTTCAGCGTGAATGGAGCTTGCTAAAAACGGGATACACAGCATGAACATTTTTAGTAGATTATTTTGTTGCATCGTTCTTCTCCCCTAGCGATAAAGTATTGTTTTTCGAAATCAAGGTATATCACTAAAAATATTTGTATGCCACTACAATAATTATAGATATGCCAGCGGGCTAGAGATAAATGCTAACGAAGTGATGGTGGTCGAAGGCACAACCTTCAATCAACTGTTCTTCAATAATCCGTGGTGACGGAAGACTCGATTATTCGTTTTTATGCCAAGTCTCACTAGCTGTTGGCAACTGCGATAGTCTTGGCGCTCTTTGCGTCATTTGCATGATTCCGCAAGCCCTCAAAGAGACCTAACCGAGTTCGTTGCTGGTTTAGTAGATGCTTTTAAACCTGACGGTAAAGATCCACATTGTTGATTAAAGTGGTGTTGATTAAAGTGGTGTTGATTAAAGTGGTGTTGATTAAAGTGGTGTTGATTAAAGTGGGGTCGGTTCAGGTGATGTGCCAGTCTGCTGAATATTGCTTAGATTAGGTGAATTTGTGAAGGTGAAGACCTAGTCTAACCGTCAGTTTTAAAGGCGCTTACCAATACCTCGGCATCAAATGTGGCCGGTTCTGTACCCGTACTGGCATAAACGTAAAGTGCTGTATTGAAGACGGTGTTCGCAACGTTAAAAATCAAGACGACCGCCAGGCAGCATATGCCACCAAGGGCCACGACGAAAATAGCCCCGGGGCCCTCAGGGACAAGTGTTGTTAATCCCACCGTAATTCCGATAACAGCCAGGATGCACAAGAATTGAACCATCCCAAGACCGAAAGAGCGGGCCAAGCTCTCTCCCCAAGTTTTCATTAGAATATCCTTAGAGCGACGAATGGCTTGCTTAGGCGTAGCATTTTCGTACACCAAAACAGGCACGACGAAGATCGTCAAAACCGCCCACCCCATCCCGAGCACGGAACGGATTATTCTGACGACTATTCCACCAAGGCCCCCGAGTCGCTCGGCAAGCCTCTCAAGCATTGCCAAAAAGAGGCCAACGGTCGCCGCAAGAAGGCTCCACTGAAAGATGATGCCCATTTTACTTATGCCAAATCGGATGCTCTCCATAAAGGTCGCATCGCCCCCCTCAAATCGAGTCTTAGTGGTATAGACAACGCAGACGTTAAAAAAAGTCGCGATAAACGCCAAGCCAAGGTATACGACGAATAGAATAGCGTATTCTACTGCGCCCCAAGTGGCTCCAACGTCATTAGGATTGCTTTCACTAAAAACCTGCAGGACTCCACTAGGAATAAGAATGGCGGCAACATACAAAATAGAGGCGATTGAGGCGAAAAAGGGAAATAGAAGCATTTCTTTGTCTTGTGCTATCACTGAAAAAGTAAGCTTCGTAATTGTCCAACTACGTGAAATTGCATTCATTTTGGTCCCCTCAAGGGTTTTGGCTCGTCTATTCACGGCACACTTAAGCTTGGCGCTACCTGTTGAAGTCAGGGTTTCTTGCATACCACGGGGCGGTCACACCAACCCTACGCTAGTGTGTTTAGGGGGCAATTGGTTCGAGTGCGTTCACCAAGTAAAAGTTCACAAACTGTTAAGTCAGTTCATACGCCTCTATCCCGTGCCCCCTATGACTCACTAACCGCTCGGCATTACCCTCGGCATTACCTGGGTAGCTTGCAAGCCAGCGCCGCTCGAATATCAGGCACTTATCATGAGCCTGGAGGGGAATAAGAAACACTTTTTTTGCTGGCCTCGTCTACTTCTTCTGGTGTCAATAACACCGTTGTTTTGTAGCTAACCGAACCGGTGGCGCTCACCGCCAGGGATAAGGCAACGGCCGCCGCATGATCTGGCAGGTCGGCAATGACAACGGCATCTCGAATGCCAAAAGTAAAATAAAAAGCCTCCATGGTACCGCCCAAAGCTCTAATCGCATTTCCAACCGTATCTTTGCGATTTGTACCGCCGGCCTCGATCAAGCCCGCGCTGCCTGCTTGCGAGTAATCAACTTCGAATAGATATTTTTGCATAACAAACTCCCCTGAAAAAAGCATCATAAATCAAGCTTTGCCAACGCACATCATAAACTGTGCTGACTAAACCTATACGGACTAAATTCAGGACCGACAGCAAGTGCGGTAAACGTAAAGCCTGGTTCGGCGGTTTCTTCACCGGCCATTATTTTTATCCATTGCTACCAATAGTATGTCGCTAGAAACTGTTTCTAGTGCGGATGCAGCAAAACCGGCACATCCGATATACCGCGAATGAAATTGTTCGGCAGCCGCTTAATTTCGCCAACGATTTCTACCTTTTGGAAGCGGTTTTGAATTTCCTCCCAAAGTACTCTCAATTGCATTTCGGCAAGACGATTCCCCATGCAGCGATGAACCCCAAATCCGAAAGAGACATGTTGCCGGGCGTTTTGCCGGTCAATGATGAGTCGGTCTGCATCCGGGAAAACGCTTTCGTCACGATTACCTGACAAATACCACATGATGACCTTGTCGCCTTTCTTAATGTCCTTGCCATTAAGATCAAAATCTTTTAGCGCCGTGCGCCTCATATGAATAACCGGGGTTTGCCAACGTATCATTTCAGACACCATATTCGGTATTAGCGCGACATTGTCCCGCAACTTTTGATACTCGTCGGGGTACTGATTGAGCGCGATCACGCCACCACTGATGCTATTTCGAGTCGTGTCGTTACCGCCGACAATGAGCAAAATGATATTGCCTAGTAGCTTCATTGGGTCAGAGATCAAATCTTTGGTCGACTTACCATGCGCGAGCATCGATATTAAGTCGAACTTCGGTTCTGCGGCAGCACGCTCCTGCCATAACTGGAAAAACGTTAGAGCGCATTCTTGAAGCCCGGCTTGCCGTTCTTCCATGTCGATCTCTAAACCGGTGACCTCTGGCACATTAGTGGTTAGATCAGACCAATAGACTAACTTGCGTCTGTCTTCATAAGGGAAGTCAAACAACGTGGCGAGCATCCTGGCCGTTAGTTCGATAGAGACTTTATCAACCCAATTAAAGGTTTCTCCCACGGGTAAGTTGTCAAGGATGTCGATCACGCCTTCCCTGATCAGGGGTTCCATGTTGGCCAGATTAGTAGGGGCGACAGAAGGTGTTACTGTCTTACGCTGTTCGTCATGCCGGGGTGGGTCCATGGCAATAAAGTTCTCTATCCCTGCGTCTTCTTCCCTTCGGTCGACAATGGCGATGCCACCTTCCTCCGACGAAAAGATTTCGTGGTTTGTATCCACTGCTTTAATGTCCGAATGCTTAGTAACAGACCAGTAGGCACCGTTCACACTGTCCCGGCAGTAATGAACGGGATCTTCCCGACGTAGTCGGGCAAACCAGTCGTGCCAATCATCGTCACGAAATCGTCCAGGAAGGCTGACGTCGATATCTTCAAGTGCTTGAGTCGCTGCATCCGGTGTCTGTAGGGGCGTGTTCATTGGCATCTCCTGTTAGTAAACACCTGTAACTTATCTTTGGCGTGAGAACTAGTCAAGTGTATACTTTCTTTGGTTTCCCCATCGTCGCAGACCTTTCAATCAGGTAAAGTTAAATAATGAGCCATGCAGTTAGTCATGCCGTTAGCGAAGTAAAAAGCGAAGCCAGGCAGCTCCTTGATCCCAGGATTGCTAGAACAAGGACCGCAGTAGAGCAGTCAGTGGTGAAGCTGCTGTCTGAGGCGCGACCTTTTACTACGCTGACAATTTCTGAAGTCGCGAAAGTCGCGGGAATTACGCGCAAAACGCTTTATGCGCGATTCGGGTCTTTGGAACAAGTGGTCAAGGAAATGGCGTCTAGCATGTTTGAAGAGATTGCTGATAGCGTAACCAATGACATGTTAAAGGTGCCGCTTAGTGATAGCGTTCTAACCTCGGTTGCTTTTCGTGCCCATGAGAAGCACAAATCAACACTGATGCCCTTACTTAAGTACTGCCCCAGTTTTTTATTCCTTGACCCTTGCAGAGAGGTTACCGGGGAACTTATTGACAGAATCATCCGGGTGAATCACTTTCACCCCTTACCCGCCTTCGAGCGTGAGTACCTGACGGCAATTCATTGCAGTAGCCTACATGCGACATTGACTGTTTGGGTTGAGCGAGGGTTTATCGACTCCCCGGACCAACTGTCAGAACTGATATTGAAATTGTTTGGGCCAGGTGTTGATTCATTTCTGAAAAATTTGAAATAGCCTTTGGCATTTAGGCGACACGACGGTGGTCGTTTACACAACATGGACAGCCTCTACGTTGCCGGCCCCGGCTTGTTCCCAACCCGCGACGCCGTGAATCCGATGTTTTCTTTGTCGGCGGTGGCCTTACGAACGGTCGAACATAGTGTGGCGACAAATCGGGCATAACCCATCGCTCAGGTAGAAAAAGGGTGCTGCTGCCCAATGTGATAAACTGCCATCCGGATCAGAAATAAGGTTAACGGGTGTCGCGTTATTTTTTAGTCGGGTTGATACTCCTCGTCCCGGGTCTTTTTGCTTCACCTATCAGTGGTGGGCAAGAGGTTCATTTAACCATCGACAACGCCCCGCGAGGCGAAGATGGGCGCTTTGAAAATCTCAACGGTGAGATTAAACACGGCAGCTTGGCCGTGCGCTTTCCCTTCATTTTGCGCCGCTTCGGCACGTACTTTAGAGCCGGTGACGGGGCACCCGAGACGGTGGTTAATGACGGAGCCTTTCTAAGGGAAAACGCCCGTCACAGCACCCCAACGGTCACCTGGGTCGGGCATGCAACGCTGTTGGTCCAAATGCAGCGCGTGACGTTTTTAACCGACCCCACCTGGTCAGACCGGCCCAGCCCGGTACCGTTAATCGGCCCCAGTCGTTACGTTCCGCCCGGCCTGGCAATCGAGGATCTGCCGCCCATTGACTTTGTGATCATCTCTCACAATCACTATGACCATTTGGACTTGCCCACGTTAACGACGTTGGCGAAACGTCGACCGGAGACGGTATTTTATGTCCCTCTTGGCAACGAGGCTCTCTTACGCAAACATAAGATCACCAATGTAAAGGCTCTCGACTGGGGGCAGAGGGCTGTCTTCCAAGGCGTTACCGTTCACTGCCTGCCAGCACAACATTGGAGCAAACGAAGCTTCAATGATGATCGTCGAGCGCTGTGGTCTTCTTGGGCGGTGACCAGCAAAGAGCGACGGTTTTACTTTGCCGGAGATACCGGCTATTTTCCGGAATTCAAAACCATAGGTCGCCACCTTGGGCCATTTGACTTAGTCGCCTTGCCCATCGGCGCTTATGCACCCCGGGCAATGATGGCAGAATCACATATGAATCCAGAAGAGGCACTACAAGCCGCCATCGATCTCAAAGCCAAGCATGCGCTGGGCATCCATTTTGGTACCTTCGACCTGTCGGATGAACCGCTGGCCGAACCGCCGGAACGGTTCAAAAGCGCCGCAGTAAACGCGCAGTTTGAGGTGAACGATACATGGGTTTTTGACATTGGAGAGACCCGTACATTTTGAGTACCCCGTACCTTGAGATCGAGACAAACAAGGCGCCGACTTCGCTCACACAAGACTGCTTATGCCGGCTTATTACATGATCTTAACTTGGCCCTGAAACCATGACTGTCCAAACCGTAGAATATGACTTTTCTTCGCTGCTTAAAATTCACTACGAGCAGCGTTTTGTGAGCGCCGCCCAGGCTTTTGCGGAATCATTATGTACCCTTGCAGGGGCAAATGAAGAGGAACGTTTTAGCGTGTCGCTGGTCGTCGAGGAATGCTTGGCATTTGTCATCAACAAATATACCGACCGCTGCAATGATGCCCACATTCAACTGCTCTGTGGCCTGACCCGCGAAGGGGCCATACGCCTGGAAATAGACGACATGGGACCGCCCATACATGAATCATTGCTACCCGACTTTGATGTCAACGATGAATCAACCGAAGCGGGACTATGGTTTAAGCTGGTAAAAGAGCTTTCGACTCATTTTGAATTCATCAACAACTTGGGCCAAGGCTGGGCTATTCAAGTTGAGATCGACCTTAAAGCGCCTTTAGTAAGTGTTTTGGAGCCCGAGGATTCGCCCAAATCTTCACGCCATACCCGACAAGCGGTTGACTTTACGATGCGCACCGCGCAAGCAAAAGATATTCCAGCCATCATTGACCTCACGTTTCAGACTTACCGCTACTCCTATCAACACCCCGATTTTTATGATGCAGAAAAATTAACCTATTTTTTACAGGAAAAATTATACGATCTGAACGTCATTGAAGACGCTGGAAAAATCATAGGCGTCGGCGGCATGAAGTACTCTAATCAACAGCGAATCTTTGCTGAAGCAGGTGCCGCTATGATTTCACCCGACTATCGGGGTACCGGCGCGTTTCAATTGCTGGGACAGTTTTTTGACGATTACCTGTCACGCAACCCGTATGGCAGCGATTTTTTTTATGCGACCGCCGTGACCAGTCACACACGTTCACAAGGGTCAGACGAAGATGTCATGCCTTTTTATCCGCTAAACCTATTTGTCAACAAGAACCCTCGTCCTAACTTCATTGGCATTGCACATGAAGCAGAAGGACGAGAAAGCGGCTTAGATGTGTTCAGACCTAATGGCCCCTTACGAGTGGACCAGTTGTTTGTGCCTGCGCAGCACCATGCTGACATCACCCGTCAGTTGCTGGAAAACATGGGCGCGCCTATTGTGGTCTCTACAGCGCAATGCCGCAGCGTGAACGGTGAAACTCTGGTAGGTGTTGAACGAAAAGCATATCCTAAGTTTTCATCCGTTATTATCGAGCGACTCGGGACGGACTGGTTTACAACATTGAGCCGAACTATTTTTAGCGAAATTTCGGCCGGCATGGAAAGCGTACGCGTTTTGATACCCGCGACCCAAGCATTGCCGGAGGGGCTCGAACAGGCTTTGAGAGACCTGAATCTGTTCTATTGCGGGCTTGCCCTGCGTTCCCTGGACGTCATTTGCTTAAGTTACTGCATCACAACAAAACCGGTAAACTTCGATAAAATTCAGCTACGCGCGCCAGTCAGTCAAGCCTTACTGGCGCACATTAAAACCCAATATCATACCGCACAGGGACTCAGTCCTCGCAGTGAGACTCTCTAGCCCGGCCTAGCCAAACAACGGGAACGAGAACTGAAAAGAAACCGAAAAAAACGCTTTAACGACAGGGGCGCTAACATCGTGCGGAAAGATATAGACAACTGCAAAGCACGCGGGGATGCTACGCGGCCTCAGACTTTCGCTCTAAAAGCCCTGTTATAAAGCCTATCCTCAGGCAATCAAACTGAGAAGGTGAACATCTTGATTGATAGCCAAGGGATACCCGGTCAATGGCCCGTCTACGGAGCGAGAACACTAAAACAAATCGACCAAAGATTGCTACACTCTAGTGCTTCCATCTAAAACGAGAGATTCGACATTGTTTAAGGCCATTATTGCCATCTGTGCACTGAGCACTTCATTGTTTGCCTTGGCAAGCGACCCATCGAAAGCTTGCACGGAACAGGGGTGGCTCGATAAAGAAGATGCAACATTTGCCGCAGATTGTGTGGAAATGGCATTTCGTGGCTCGCTAAAAGACCGCCAACGGTTGGCTTGGATGTTTTTTGCGCGGATCAACACCTTGATTCAGAACGATCCTTTAAAGCGTCAAAAAGGTTCGAGCACGGCTTGCGAGCATACGGATGCCACTCAAGATAGTCCCCCTTGTACTGAAACCGTGCCTGTATGGATGGCTTGGCCAACGGATCCAGATACGTTTAATTCAAGAACCCCCTTTGTTTTTCAGCAGCAACCTCGTGCCCAGATGATGTCCAGCCAAGAGAAGAAAAGCATCCTGGCTGGACATGTTTCGACAACAAACCCGAATGGGTCTAACGAGGAGGTGACACGCAACCAACTTAGCTACGATTATTTAGTGCAAAGCGGACTGACCACCAAACTGGATGTGGCTGCCTTTTTTTTAGACAACGATTATGTCGACATGCCCGTGGGTTCAGTGGAACTCAAGGCATCTTGGCTGCAGGTTTCTCAGGGTAGTCCAGCGCCCGCGGATGCCTTTGTTTATGACTTTGACGGCGGTGCCTATTGGTTACGAGGCCTTCACATTATGGTCAAAATGCAATCGTTGCCTGATCCTAAGGCAATGTTTTACAGTGAACAACCCAGTTGGTTTTGGACAACCTTTGAATTCAGTGACAATCCCGGTGTAGCTCATGTCCGTGAACAGTTCATCACCCAACGTGCGCCACTGAAACAAACTGAAATAAAGGAAATTCTCGGACCTCTCGCAGAACTATGGCCGGTGGCCTACTCGCCAAACGGCACGCAGATCCGTTTTACCGAGAACGGGACTGGTCATACGCCTGTGATCCTGGGCCACACCAACATGGAAGACTTTGCGGGTGCGCCAAACGCAGCGCAGCCGCAGTATTGGGATCACTTCGAAAGCAGTTGTCACAGTTGTCACGCGACAGCGGCTTACAACCCGATGACAAAAATATTTTTTCCCTTTTCGGTTCCAAAAGGTATTTTGCATCCCGCATACAACCAGCATGACAAATCTGGAAACGTTCAGTACCTTGGACAGGGTTTCAAGCCCCTCGACTTCATGTGGCCGATCGTCTTTCGGGCGCGCTGATCGGGCAATGATCGTTGAACACCCATAAAAAGGCGACGTTACCGCTTAAAATCATGATGGTTCTCTTTGGCTGTCTGTTCTCATCATCGCTCAGGCTCAAGAGCAGGTCCTCTAAAAGCCCTGTTGTCACAGCTAGCCTCCGCGACCTTTCAGTACGCTGACTCAGTACGCTGACTTAGTACGTTGGCTTAGAACGCCGACAATGTCTGAAGGCGCGAAACCAATGACATGTTCAAGGCGCCGCTTAGCGACAGTGATCTAGCGTAGGCAGCTTTTTTCGACATTGTTTTTCGACATTGTTTTTCGACATTGACTGTGTGGGTTGAACGAGGGTTTATCGACTGCCCGAACCAACCGTCAGAACTGATCGTGAAATTATTTTTGGGCGAGGCGCTGATTCATTGCTGAAAAATTTGGAATAGTCCTTGGCATTTAGCCATTTAGGCATTTAGCCATCCAGGCAGACGGTTAGCATGCTGCCACGATAGATAGCCATCTTGGGATATTTATCTTGAGACAGTTATCTTGGTCCTGCAGCGCAATACTTTACGCAATAAGGAACATTGACGCTTCCAAAGAGTCAATTAAATGTGGCGGACCATGCCAACATTGCCACCGAGGCAACCGCGATTATCGACGACACCTGAAAAATTAAATCTACTCTATCTATATGCTCCATCGCCTCATCTTTTTTGTCCTCGGGGGCTTTTGAATAAACATTAGTACCCCAGGTAAACAGGGCGAACAGACCCATTGCAATAAGGTAGCTACAGGCAAATAGTTGATCTAAAAATGTCAAATAAGGCAGTGAAGGAATGTCATTATGATAGGCCTGCTGTAAAAATATTAGCGTCAGCAATGCGGTTGAGGGTATCGCCAAACGTACGTCACCCATCGAACCTGCAACCGAAGGCGACAGCAACACGACAGACATCACAATAACGAGCGGTAACACCCAATTGACGAATGCACTCCAATAATCTGAGTGGTAGACGATATCCAGCCGAGCTTGGCTGAACGCCGGCTCAAACCACCCACCGAATCGCGAGGGATACTGATGAATATAACTGTTTAGCATAGCGCCCTCTAACTGATACCCACTCAACGTTCCTGACATACCAAGGAAGCCATTTTGATGATGATGAGGGTATAGCAGTGTCTGCTGATATTTTTGAGACATCATTCCAGGAGCCACTTCAACCACGATAGGCAAAATCAGTGAGTCAAATGGATCCCGACGAAAATTTATTTCGTCGTCATAGAAACGACTCGAGAACATAAAGCGCTGGTAGTAGCGCCCGGCTGACAAAATGCGGGGCTCTTCCGAGGCAGGCTCAAAGACAGAATCCCAACGTTCAATTTGATTGACCAGCCTCAGTAATTGATGCGGTGCAATATTGTGTTTTTCCATGTATTCCTGATTTTTTGCATCCCATTCAATCCACAGGGAACCATCCGCTGAAAATGTTCGCGAATGCAGCGAAAGTTCGTATATTTTGTCAACATGAATACCGAAATAAATAACGACTTGATCGTCACGTACCTCTTCGAGCGGTATTTGCGCCACAATCGATTCTTCCCGCCCATAGGACTTGTCATGCAGTTGGAGAAAAGCCTCAGGCTGGGTAGTGCTCGAATACCAAAAAGTAGCTATAGCCAGTAGAGTTAACAAAACAGGAATTAAACTAAGCAATAGACGTCGGTTTTTTATCGAGTTCTGTGGGGGCTTTTGCTGAGTCATTGCTTAGCCCTCTTCAGTGTTGACGTTAGTGCTGGTCTTAAATCGACCGGCATCTGGTCTATCGCTAGTCCAGTCACAGCTATAACCGGCATTTTCAGGTAGCCACTGAGACCAAGCTTCTGGTGCAATCAAGCCGCCATCATGGACAATTTTGAACTGACCATCAGCCTGGATTTTACCGATAAGCGAGCGTTTTTTAAGGTGGTGGTTAGGCTGTACCTCAACGCGCCCCTGTGGACCCTCAAATACAATCCCCGGTAGCATCTCTCGCACTAAGACAGGGTCTACACTTTTGGCTTTCACCGCTGCCAGGGCCCAAATATGTACCATGTCATAAGCTGCTTCAGCGGGATCGTTAGTGACCCTGTGGACGCCGTACATTGCCTGAAATCGTTGGGTAAATTGTTTGGCGTTTTGGCTCTCAAGGCTCTGAAAAAAGTTCCAGCTTGCCAGCGAGTGCTCCAAATATTTAGGGCCGATTGCAAAAACCTCTTCCTCCGATACGGAAAAGCTCATAATGCTGTAGCGAGGATCAAAGGTTATGCCTGCTTCGTAAATCGTTTTGAAGAATGCAACGTTCGAATCACCGTTAATGGTGTTGATGATGACGCCGCCATTAGGCATCGCACGTAAAATCTCCTTGATAACCGGCTGCATATCTTTATCACCAAGCGGGATATAGATTTCGCCCAATAGGTGGCCACCCGATCCCGCCAGCTGTTTTTTGATAATACGATTGGCTGTGCGCGGATAAACGTAGTCGGAGCCAATCAGAAAAAATTGCTTACTTCTATTTTCAAGCAACCAACTGACCGCTGGCTCTGCTTGTTGATTAGGGGTCGCGCCGGCATAAAAAATATTCCTGGAACACTCTTCACCCTCGTACTGAATAGGGTAGAAAAGCAAATGATCGCGGCTCTCGAAGACGGGCAACATCTCTTTACGGCTAGCCGAAGTCCATCCACCAAAAACCACCGATACCTGATCAACATCTATCAGTCTCGCGGCCAAGTGCGCAAAGGTAGGCCAATCGCTCTGACCATCTTCCTCTACGGCTACGACCTTGAGTCTTTGATCACCGATCTTAATGCCGCCTGCCGCATTTATTTCTGTGATTGCCATTAGCTCCGCCTCGGCAACCGTATGCTCAGAAATAGATAAACTGCCGGTGCGCGAATGCAAAATCCCAACCTTGACCTCACCCGTGGACAGACTTTCAAGCTCTGGTTGCGTGTCGCAACCTAATATTAGGACGACCAAAAGACTGCATGTCAGCCAACGCCAATGCGATAAACTCCTAAATGCTATTTTCATATTGTCCAATTCTATGCGGTAAATGCACTTCGCCATTGACAAAGTATAGTGTATTCGGGCGGCAACTTTTTAAGGCTGCCGGGGTATCGTAGGGCTAAGACTATTTGGACATAACCGCGTCTGTTGCCTCATTAGTGCCGCCACGCTTCTATGCTGGTTATATATACAGTATTATGACGGGATCGTTTTGCTACCGGTGCCTGCAACAGCCGATGAAGCTCTATATTGCTGAAAAGCCCAGCCTTGGCCGGGCCATTGCCGAAGTCCTACCGAAGCCCCACAAGAAAGGCGACGGTTTCATCACCGTGGGCAACGGCGATTGTGTTAGTTGGTGCATTGGTCATTTGCTGGAGCAAGCTGAACCCGATGCCTATGATGCGAAATTCAAGCAATGGCAGTTGGAACACCTTCCTATCGTGCCTGAAAAATGGCAACTGAAGGCCAAGCCCAATAGCCGTAAACAGCTGGCGGTGCTGCGCCATCTGGTTAAGGACGCCGACGAACTCGTCCACGCCGGTGATCCTGATCGAGAAGGGCAGCTTTTGGTCGACCAGGTCATTGACTACCTGGGCGTCAAGGGCGCCAAGCGCGCCTCTATTCAACGTTGCCTGATCAACGATCTTAACCCGGTGGCAGTTACTAGAGCGCTCTCTCAGCTTCGGGATAATCGAGAATTCATTCCATTGTCTACGTCGGCACTGGCGCGATCGAGGGCGGACTGGCTGTATGGCATTAATATGACTCGGGCTTTTACCCTGCAGGGTCGCAAGGTTGGTTATCAGGGCGTGCTGTCTGTAGGTCGAGTCCAGACGCCTTTGTTAGGTTTGGTGGTGAATCGTGATGTAGAGATCGAGCACTTCGTTTCTAAGCCTTTTTTTCAGGTCGTCGCCAATCTGCTGACAAAAGGCGGGGAGCGGTTTAAGGCTCGTTGGCAACCCAGCGAAGAGTGCTTGCCTTGGCAAGATGAAGAAGGTCGGGTGCTGTCACGGGGGCTGGTCGATAATGTCGCAGCGCGAATTACCCACCAACCGGCCACGGTGACTAGCCGTAGCAGTAAAAAGCGACTGCAAGCTCCGCCCTTACCTTACAGTTTGTCCAGTTTACAGATTGATGGGGCCAAACGATTTGGGATGAGTGCCAAGGCTGTATTGGATACCTGTCAGCGTCTTTATGAACGGCACAAGTTGCTGACTTATCCGCGCTCTGACTCACGCTATTTACCCATGGAACACCTCCAGGAACGGGGTGCCGTGCTAGATGCTATCAAAAATAACTGCAGCGCTCTGTCGAGCGCAGTATCCAAAGCAGATACCAGCTTAGTAAGCAAAGCCTGGAACGACAAAAAGGTTGAAGCCCACCACGCCATCATCCCGACGGCTCGAAGGATGGACGCCAGCAAGCTCACTAAAGCAGAGCGCGATATTTACGCGTTGGCGGCACGGCAATACCTGATCCAATTCTATCCCCCTCACGAATCGCAAGAGAGTCAGATTGAATTGATGATCGCTGGTGGTATCTTTGTTGCGAAAGCCAGCGAATCCCTGAATCCAGGTTGGAAACAATTGTTCCCCAACAGAGGAGCAGTCAAAAGCCCCCAGCAGGAAGCGGCGCTCAATAACCATCTTCCGACCGTGAAAAAAGGCGATGTCTGCAGCAGCGAAGTTGGCGAAATTATTGCGAAGGAAACCTCTCCACCTAAACCCTTTGACGATGCCAGTCTGCTCGCGGCCATGACCGGCATCGCCCGATATGTCAAAGACCCTGAGATTCGACGGGTGCTGAAAGAAACCGATGGGCTGGGTACGGAAGCGACTCGGGCGAGCATTATCGAGCTGTTATTCACGCGGGGGTTCCTGCAACGTCAAGGCAAGAGGATTCGATCAACCGCAGCAGGGAAAGGCTTAATTACCAGCCTACCGGCAATGGCGACGACGCCCGATATGACGGCTCAGTGGGAAACACTGCTGAGCGCGATTAGTGCTAAGGAAACCAGCTATCAGGCCTTTATGTTGCCCCTGGAAATGGCATTACGTGATCTTATCGCTCAGAGCCAAGTGCAGCTGCCAACGGGTCTGAAGGATGTTCAGGCGAAACAACCCGCGTTCAGGAAAGCAGCAAAAAAACCGGCCGCCAAGCGTCTGACTAAAGCGCCCGCGCCATAAAACTCAAGCTCCGACCTCCGACCTCCGACCTCCGACCTCTGACCTCTGACCTTCAAGCTCCGTCTGGCTGCTGCATAAGCGAGTTCCATTTTTGCCTGGCTTCTTGAACGCATGTTGCTAGTGGTTTCGACGGCGGCGCAGTCCCGTTAAGTACCTGTCAAGCCTGTCAATGGCGCTGTTGCAGGGGGTAGCCGAGATAGCTGGTACGCGGCAGCGAACCTTAACTTTACCCCTAACGTGTCATCACAAAGATCGGGTTTGAGTAGAACCATAGGTCAGTCCAGGGATTCTCCGATTTAGCATCCTTCTCGGGTTCCAGTTCATCTGTATTGGTGCCGCGGATGCGGAAATAGGTTGGTTCATCAACCTTGACGGTAAAGGTCAGCCCATCGTTAGGCTCGCCTGTCCCGACAAACCGTTTGATCACGCTGGTCGTCGGATTTTCAAAACTGTCGGGGTCGTCAACCGGGCCGGCAATAGAACCGGCGATAACATCGACGCGTTTTACCTGAGGGTTATCCCCATTCGCATTGTCGGTTTGAGGATCTGAATACCTCAAAGTGACCGTGATTTCAGAACCCGTATCAACAATCAATTGCTCGCCAATCATTGCGCTCTGATCAGTGGTTGAAATTGTAAAATCGAGGGCGTTAATGAGATCACCTGTGGTGACAAACATTTTCCCGGCACGCAGGTTTTCAAGAATGCTCTCGTGACTTTTTTGCGCGTAAACGTAGGTCTTCGAATATTCACCGGGCCAAAGGTCGATGCCGCCGTCAGAGATGTGAATATGTGAATCAGAGTTTGCTGTAATCCACCAACGTCGGCCTTCACCCAGCATCGAATCCCAGAAGCCGCCTACCACCGCTGTCATCTGATCGAACCCGCCCATGGTCGGGAATTTTCCATACGCGCCCCGTGCTCTGTACTGCTCAGGAATCTTTGGGTTGTTGCTACGTCCCATGATCTGGTGGCCTGGCGCTCCTTCCATGCCAATCGCAATGTTGGGGGCCGTGTCATTCCAGTGTCGAAACTCCGCCGGTTCGACCAGGCCATAGCTTCCGTAAGCGTCAGCCGTACGAGAAGGGTGGTTGGCGATAACGACGGGTTGTTTTTTCAGTTCTTTCATGACCTCGAGCGCTTCCAGCATCCTCAGTTCAGTGTCTCTTGCGGGGTCCTTCGGAAAGGCTTCAAGCCGGTCAAACGTTGATTCCAGTCGTTCGAGCACGTCTGCTTCATCTGCACTAAACGGAATAATAAGGCTGTTGTGTTCGCCAGCCGGCGTGTTTAACTCCATCCCATAGAACTGGATCACTTCGGGTACAGTCTGCCTGGAATCGAGTAACTCCGGGTAAGCCAGTTCTTTGTTGAGTTTGCTGTGGTTAGGGCCACCATGGTCCGTTGTCACCATCCAGGATAGCCCGAACTTTCGCGCCATTTCTGCATTTTTTTGCGTCGAATAGATTGCATCACCGCCCAGGATCGGTGCTGGGGGTACCTTGGTCAGATCCCAGCCGGTACTAAACCTGGAGTGGATGTGGTGGTCTCCAGCCAGCCACTGTTGAGTATTATCCGGCCGAGTCGAACAGGCAGTAAGCAGCGTTGCAGACATCAACAAAGTAATAAGCGCTTTGTTTCGCTTAAGATAATTGAGTTCCATATTAAGTCCTTGTTGAATTTAGGTCTCAGTTGAAACCGAGGCCATGGCTACAAATTATTCGAAGCGTTTCTTAGGCATTCTTTTGTCTGGGTTATCCAAGATTTCCGCTTCCCCGGATTTCAAATTCGCCGAGTCTCCAGACGATAGGTGCTTTCCGGTACTTTGCGCAGGTTTACTCGCTGACCATGAGCACAATTTTCTTTGCCCCGTTAGTCGGTTCGTGCCTCATTACCAGATCGACTTTACCATCCCTGTTGAGTTTTGCGGCAACAACAAGTTCGGGATCGGAAGGCATGGGTACGTTGATAACCGTCGGCGATTTCAAAAACAGGCTGTCATCACCTACACCTAGAAAGACGTTAAGCCGGTCTTCGCCCTCCTGAACCAGTAAGTCATCGATGCCATCGCCATCGGCATCGGCAACCAGAACAGAAGGGAAGAAAAAATCTCCGGACCGCAGATCAAATGTTGCTGTCATTTTTCGCTTCAAGTCCGGTTTAGCGGCGTAAAGCCCCGTTTTCATCTGGTAGAAGTTAAGGTCAATGTTGATGGATCCGGTAATCAGCGCGCGAAGCACCTTGCCGAGCCCAATATCGACGGCTGAGATCATCATATCCGTCTGGCTATCATTGTTAAAATCCACAGCTTTGATTTCAAATTGGTAACCCGTGCTTTCGATTGTCGTCACCGGCTGTTGGGTAAACGCGAGCTTCCCCTTGACGTTGATACCGCGATGAAGTTGGTAAGAGGTTTGTTTGCGAAATACGCCTTGGCTCTTTACAGAGATCACCAGCATGTCGACTACCCCGTCGCCGTCAATGTCACGCAATTTGATGAGCGCCCGGGACAAACTATCCGACTGGTCCATATCGCGCATGGCGGCGCTCAGCTCTTCCATGCCCCCGAAATCCAGATCAATACCCGTATCGACCATGATAGGTGTCGGCAGAAACTGCCCATTTTCGAGTTGTGGAAACACATGCAGTTGATTTTTAATTAACACGGAAACGTCGTTTCTGCCATCAAGAGTCATATCACCCACATATTTTTGCCGCGGCTGATACCAAGGGTAGTCATTGAACGAAAGCTCAACGATAGGCGGCGCTCGCAGGTTGACCGGAGCGGAAAATGAACCATCAGCGCGTTGGATATGAATCAGGAAGCCATTGAATCCAGGTATCACCAGATCATCCATGCCGTCGCTGTTAATGTCCGTGAACAGATCAAGGTGCGGTAGCGCATCTTTAATCGCCGAGCCATAAATGGTTGAGATGTCAGCAAGCTTCGTTCTCTTGTCGGTCAATGGATCCAACAGGAATGCCGCCGATTGCGTAAAACCGAGTATGGCATCACGACCTTGATAGCGCCCCACATCAATAACTATCAGGTCGGCATCGAGCGCCCGGCCCGGTCCATGCGTCGCATAGCGCCCTGCCTGCTGAGGTAATACAGAAAGGGTTCGTTGACCCTTTTTGTCGATGGTGATCAACACCAGATCGGCGACCTCGGTGTTAGACAGGAAGGCTGGCAGGGCGGTCTGCTGGCCACCTTCTCCGGTCTCGATGATAGAGACCTGGTAGGAAACGGCAAAGCAAATAGTTGAAAAGAGCGTTGCAAATATCACCGTCAGCAACGTGATTGACCGCATCCACAAGGATCCAACGGTGAATGCCGAGCGCGCTGTTTTAGTCGGTTTGATCATTGTATCGTTTCTCAGAATGTCCCGTCCGGGTGGTGGGGAAGGGCTGTTAATGCGGTGCATGTTTGTCGGTGCAATGGAAGATACGCGAAGCCTGATAAACAGCAAGATAGATAATACCAGATACCGCCCGTTCAGGATAAACGGGCTGCCAGATCCTGCCTGTAGTGATTCTCTCTGTTGGGCGCGCGCATGCTCGCTATGACGTCATAAGTTTTTTGCGCGAGCGTTAGGTCTACCCGTCGCTACCTTGTTAATCTTTAGTGCTGCCCGGTGACGGGTGCTGTTCGGAAAACCAGAAAGGCTCAAGCTTATCGGTCCCGGTTACTTCCTCTGAAAGGTCGGTCGCACGATAAAGTCGCCCATTCAACATGACGTGACTGATATCGTCGGTCATACGAATATTTTCCAAGGGGTTGCTGTTCATGATCACCAGGTCGGCAAGTTTGCCCACCTCAATTGAGCCAAGATCATTTGCCATGCCCAGGTGCTTTGCTGGATTAATGGTTGCTAGCGAGAGGACCTGCATCGCCGACATGCCGCCGCGTGCAAAACTCCACATCTCCCAATGCGTCGCCAGCCCCTCGCGTTGCCCGTGAGCGCCGGTGTTTACCACGATGCCTGCTTCCAGCAGACGTTTGGCCGCTCGAGCCGCATCATCATCACGGTAATCTCGCTCTGGGGCTTTGATTCGTCTTACTGATCGCGGCTGCAAGACAGTGGGTGGAACAAACTTTGACAAGATCGGATGCTTCCAGACATCGGTCTCGGCGTAATGGTAGTCCTCTGATGTGAGCCCCCCGTACACCACAACCAGGGTTGGCGTATATCCTGTTTGTGACGCGCCCCAGAACTGTATGACGTCGTTGTAAAGGTTCAGTGCGGGTATATTGTGTTCGATACCGGTCGAACCATCTGCGATCAGGTTCATATCCATATGATAGAGCGACCCGCCTTCTGCAACGACAAGCATGCCTTCCTGACGTGCTGCTTCGATGACCTGCTGACGTTGCTCGCGGCGAGGTTGATTATAATTCTTGATACTGATCGCGCCCTGGGCCTTGAGCCGACGAATATGTCGCAATGCGTCTTCGATGTTGGATACAGGCGCAAAGCCAACACTTTTCGCGCCGTAAACGACATCACCAGTGGAAAAAATCCTGGGTGCCAGAATCTTGCCCGCCCTTTGATATTCAGCTGCAGCAAAAACTTGCGCGGCGCTGCTGGAAGGGTTGTGCACGGTCGTGACGCCCAATGCAAGGTGCGCCAACGCATTGTAGTTTTGTTCAGGGACGATATTACCGCGTCCATAAGGACCGTGGGCATGCGCATCGATCATCCCTGGCATGATGGTCTTGCCTTGTGCATCAAAGACCTTCGCTTCTCTCGGGATAGCCAGATTTGTTCCGACCGACAGAATTCGGTTGTCCTTGATGAGTATCGTGGCGTTGTCGATAACCTCCCGATCGTCATTCATGGTGATAAGGCGAGCGCCAGTGATTGCTGTAACGCCTTGCGGTGTTGACGTTGCAGCGACCATCGACAGGCTAACGGTGGTTCGCGTCACTTCATCGTCGAACAGCGCATCTGCCGCATCAACCGTGACGTATTCGGGGCCAATTGACCATGAAATTGAATGGCTGTCATGGGACCAGTGCATATACAGACCACCAGACTGGCTGACCCTTCTGTCGGGCAAGGTGGTCATCTTGGGGCCAAGATCAAGCGCCTGACCCGTCATCGGTCGGGCAGCAATATGAACATCGAAACCCTGTTGGTGGGCGATGTATTGACCGTCAGGAGACACCAGCATGACTCGCGCCAGATCACTGGCGGCTTCCTCTCGAACATCAAAGCCGGAACGGTTCATTGACAGCAATTTGGTTTTGGCATCATCGCTGCCGCGATCACTGGTCGAGCGTGTTCTTTCGTTGATGAAGAGCCTTTCATCGGGACCAAAGTGCGGATTGAACCCTCGGTTTGTCACGAAGCTCATTTCACGGGACTTGATTGCGATCAAATAAATGCCAGGCCTGGCAGCCCAGTGCGGGCTGGTCAGTGCGCTGCCTTTGCGCTTCATTAACAATAGTGAACGATTGTCAGTCGATACCGTCAATGATGAATAGTGGCCTGGTTCGCGGCTAATAGTGTTGGACTTGCCGCCGCGCTTCGGGACGCTGCGAATACTCGACAGCTGATCATCCTGCCAATTCAGAAAGTAGATCGTTTTCCCATCTGGCGACCAAACGGGCGAATACTCGAATCCATCTTTATCTTTGGTGAGTCGTTGCGGTTCTTCGTTACCGCGCTTGACCCAGAGCTTCCCCAGTGACTCGAACAGCACAGTTGAATCGGCAGGTGAACGGCTAGCGAACCGGACCATGCGTGTCTCGAATTGTGCAGGGGATACATCGACGTGCTTGTTTGGAGGTGAGTAGATCGTGCGGCTATCTTGTACCCTGAACGGAATGGTTTTTATATTACCGCTAGCCAGGTCGATGGCGCGAATTTTACCGCCAGCCCAATAGATAAGGCCCGAGGCATCAGGCAACCAGGCAATATTGGGGTAAACGCCGTTGATGGCCCAAGTTTCCTGCATATCAGGGTCTAGATCGTTTACGACGATGGTGTCGATGCCGGAATCCAAGGCCTTTATATGTAGTTTGCTGATGCTTTCTACACGCTTGATGTAAGCCAGGCTTTTACCATCAGGCGAAGGGGTTGGACGTATAGCGCCCCCAGGGCCCCCCGCAACAACGTGTGTTTCCCTGTTGATTAGGTTGAAAGCCTTGATGTTGAACACTTGTTTGTTGCTGTCTTGGTGATAAATGAACATGTCACCGGCAGTTGCGTTTTGGGTGTAATAAAGGTGTTTGCCGTCTGGGGAAAATGCTGGTTCACCCAGTTCTTTTTGGTAGTTAGGTCCCGGTTTCTTGATAATCGGAACGCCGGGGGTGTCGGCCAACCCCGAGGCATGATAAAGCCAGATTTCTCCTGTGCCGAGCGATCTGGATGTTGTGAAGTGTTTTCGCGCAGCAATGTATTGGCCGTCGGCGGACCACACCGGACTGTTTAGTAATCTAAAATTTTCAAAAGTGATCTGTTTAAGCTGTTGGCTTTCCAGTGCAATTGTCCAGATATTATCACCGCCGTCGCGATCGGACGTGAAGGCGACGCGTCGTCCGTCGGGAGAGAACCGCGGTTGTATATCCCAGCTGTGGTCACCTACCAGCAATTCAGCGTCTCCGCCTGTGACCGGAATAAGGTAGATATTGCCAAGCAGATCAAAAACGATGTGTTGCCCATCGGGGGAAACGTCAACGCTCATCCAGGTGCCTTCGTCCAAGTCCAGGTCAACAGTCGTCGTTGATGCCGTAAAGTCCGGCGCGTTTACGCTCCAGACTTTGGCAACCGATTCTTGAGTGCTGAGTGATGTCAGGGGAAAGAACAGCAGGACACTGATCATTAAAAGGCTTATTTTCAAGAAGTGCTCCTCAGTTTGTCGGTCGACCTAAAGGTAAAGAGCTTAGGTAAAAATAGCGCAATACTTTAGTTTTTCGGCCACCTTTCGGTTGGCGGAGTTGAATGTCTGAGTCTATGTTATCTTTACTTATAATCTATAGGGGCATTTTTTAGGGGACAACTGTACAAAAAGACAAAAGTACAAAAGTACAAAAAGACAAAAGTACAAAAAGACAAATGGCTAAAATAACGCGGCGCGTTAATTAGTCCGAATTGAAGTCACCTGGCGTTGCATTTAAGACGTCATCCGCGTTTGATAGTAGAAGGTTCCAAAAAGTCGGGATTCTCGCTGTATCATTTAAGTTGTCGTAGCGGGTCGTCACGTAAACAATTCACGTCAGTGAAAACCCTGCTGCTAGCCCAGTCCTCTAAGGAGATTTGATGATGGCCACCGAACCGGTAGTCGACCTTGTTACGGCGTGCAAAGCGCTAGCTGCTCGAGGCTGTGATACTGGCATTGGTGGTCATGTCTCGTTACGCGATCCAGAACGTAACGAGTTCTGGATCAACTGCTTTGATCGCACGTTGGGTGAGATGACCGTCAGCGACGTCGTCAAGCTCGATCATCTTGGCAACAATGTGCTCAACGACCGCGTCGTCAGTCCAGGGTGGGAGTTCCATGCTGGAATCTATGCGCAGCGGCCCGATGTCAACGCGATCGTGCATACCCACGGGTTCTGGGTGACAGCGTTGGCCTCTTTAAATCGCCCGCTTCGGATGCGGCACAACCTGTGCACGCTGTTCTACGAGGACCAGGTCATGAGTCCCGATGATTCGTTCGATTCAATTGGGGCTGCGTTAGGTCAGGCGTCGACAATTATTATTCCCTGGCATGGTGCGATCACGGTGGGTCGTTCGATTGGGAGGGCGGCCGCTTTGCATGCGACGCTCGAGGATATGGCCAAGCTCGACGTGACCCTCGATCAGAGCGAGGCGCCGGAACTACCAGAGGAAGCACGACTGCCGCTGCGGAAACTTATCGACGAGGTCGCGTGCTACCTCGAACAGACTTGGACGCTAATGATCCGACAAGCCGACAGGTATAACCCATGAGTCTTCTTATCGACGGGTTCAGTTGCCAGGTTGTCCCATCGCCCACGGGGCTCTATTTTATTGCTTGGTTGCACGAAGCCGGCGATTAATCGCAGAATGCGTACTATCGAATAGTTGAGAGCGTCAATTCCATGCCGGGACCACTGCAGAATATCCGTGTTCTTGATCTGACCGAGGAAATTGTTGGCCCCTATGCGACAAAGCTGCTCGCCGATTATGGCGCGGACGTGGTCAAGATCGAAAAACCCGCAGGAGACAGTGCACGCCAACTTGGTCCCTTTAAAGGTGGCGATCGGCATCCTGATAAAAGCGGAACTTTTTTCTATTTCAACACCAATAAGCGATCCGTAGTACTTGATCTAAAGACCCCATCGGGCGTGGACGGTTTTTGGCACCTGGTGGATTGGGCCGACATCATCGTCGAGGGATTCGAGCCAGGCGCAATGGAGTCCCTGGGGCTTTCATGGGAGGCCATTAAGGCTCGCCGCGGTGATATTTCGCTTGTTTCAGTCAGCAATTTTGGGGCAAATAGTCCCTACCGTCACTATCGGGGGTCGGAGTTGGTCCTTTATGGGTTCGCAGGCGAAATGCACTCGACAGGCCGGCTTGAGCGAGAACCTGTAAAAATGTACGGCACATCGGCCTTGGTCCAGTCAGGATCTGTATTGTCCACGGCGATCCTGGGCGCGTTGTTCGCCACTCAAGCTAAAGGCGTGGGTCAACATGTGGATTTTTCTGTTGCCGACAGTCACCTGGTCGGTGTTGATCGGCGGCACGCAACCGTTATTGGTCATCAATACTCTGGGCGCAAGACCTTACGACCGCCTATGGAAGAGCCAAGGGTCGGCATCCTATCGGGGTTATATCGTTGCAAGGATGGTTGGATTTCTATCATGGGTGGTGGCCAGAGGTTCAAAAACATCCGAGAGTTCTTTGGTTATCCAGCATGGTTGGATGACAAACGATGGGACGACCCTTTGATCCAAATGGATCCCGCCGCTATCCAAGAATTCAATTCACACCTAACGCCCTGGCTTAACGCCCATACCAAACGAGAGGTTTGGGAAGCCGGCAGACGAGCGCGGTTTATTTGTGGACCGTTATTTACCGTGGATGAAGTTTACTCTGATACGAATTTTCAGCAGAGAGGTCTTTGGCAATCGGCAGAGACTCCGGCCCTGGGGCAGTTTCGTTTTCCTGGCAGGCCTTTTGTAATGAACAAAACACCCTGGGAATATCGCAGGCCAGCGCCACAACTGGGGGAGCACACAGATGAAGTTTTACAGGCGGCGGGCAAGCGCGAACCGCTGCGTCCTGTTCGCCCATCGGGCAGTGGCCAGCCACTTGATGGCATTCGGGTCTTAGATCTATCCGGGGTTTGGGCAGGTACTTTTGCTACGCTGCTCTTGGCTGACCTTGGTGCAGAAGTCATCAAACAGGAAAACCAATTTATTCTGCAACCGAATACGCGCATTCTGCCATTTGTTCATTTGACGAAGGAGATGACCTCCGCGGGTCCCAGTTGGGTAACGGGTTTGCCGAACAATGATCCTGGTGAGCGGCCGTGGAACTATCATCCAATGTTCGTCAGCCTCTACCGCAACAAGAAAAGTTTTACGCTCGACATTCGGCAACCAGAAGGACTGGAAATTCTTGGTCGACTGGTGGCTGAAGCAGACGTGGTGCTCGAAAATAGTGCTGTAGGTACGATGGAAAAACTGGGTGTCAGCTACGAATGGTTGAAAGGTATCAAAGAAAACATCATCTATCTGCGCGCACCTGGGTTTGGGTTAACGGGCGAATACAAAGACGCTAGAGCGTTCGGGTCTAACCTCGAAGAGGTGCTCGGACATCAGCTGTTACGCGGATATCGTGGCAGCGAACCAGCGGAGAACAGTACAATATTTGCGGCTGATTATATTGCAGGGTCGCAGATAGCGTTCGCTTTGATGGCCGCGGTCTGGCACCGAAATCAATTCGGCGAAGGGCAATTTATTGAGATGTCGCAAGCCGAAAACGCAACCGCCATGTTTGCTCAGGCGTACATGGACTTCGCACTGAACGGTGAGTTGGATGAAGCGCGAGGCAATCGCTCAATCTATGCCGCAGATGGTGAGGTGCCTTGCGGTGCTTATCCTTGCAAGTCGCCGGGGTCAGCTGAAGAAGGCTTGGATCGTTGGATTACGATTAACGTGATGAGCGATGCAGACTGGCTGCGTCTTCGAGGGGTCATGGGGGAGCCAACATGGGCAATTTCTGATGACTTTTTATCCGCTGCAGGCCGACTAGCAAAAGAGGATTATATCGACGAACAATTAGGTCATTGGACGCGCGGCTTTGAAGACTACGATCTTTTTCATCGCCTGCAGGCTGCGGGTGTTGCTGCTGCACCGATACTTGAAGCGTCCCGTGTTCTATCTGATCCGCATGTCATGGCCCGCGCGTTGTTTCAGGAACAGACGCTGGAAGATGATATTGGCACTTATCAATACCCTGCGCCGATCTACCAAATTTCAGGCGGGGGTATCCGTTCCGCGCCCGTTGCAATGGGGCAGGACAACGACTACGTGTATCGTGAATTGTTGGGTTGCGATGATGAAGAAATCGATCGTTTGACCAAAGCTGGCCACATCGCCGATCGGTTTGCTGACCAAATCCCGTAAAACATGGGTGCTTCCCTGATATGGCTCAGGCGGAGTCGAGGCCATTGGGCGCGAGCAATCCGCATGATTTACCGGTATCACTTGGCGATGAGTTAAATTGATAAGCAGAGAAATACTAAATACTGCAGGCACTAACAGGCGTGATACGATGATTAACTCTGCTCAAGTACAGGATCTGAATATCATCCCGGTTCGTTATTTTGACTTCGAGTTTCCTGAAAATCTGGACCCGATGTGGGTACCGGATAACCCGTACCGTGCCCACTTTCTTAATGGTGTTTCTTTAACCATGCCTTACCTGGAGCCCTTCCTTTGTAAAACAATGCGTGAAGCATTGCAGCTTGTTGACGATCCACAATTGCTTGAAGACATGCGTGGCTTTATTGGGCAAGAAGCGCAACATTATCGTTGTCATCGCCGTTTAAACGAGCGTTTGACTAAAAACGGGCATCCACAGTTTGCCGAGATTGAAAAACGAATCGCTGATTCTTATGAGCGGCTTACTGAACGAAGCCTGCGCACTCGGTTGGCTTATTCAGCAGGTTTTGAATGCATGACAAATGGGTTTACCAATTGGCTCATCGGTGATCGTAAGGTGCTCTTTAAAAATGCACAGGCAGACGTGACATCATTCTGGCTGGCCCATATGGCAGAGGAATGTGAACACAAGACGGTGGCCTTTGATGTCTATGAAAACCTGTATGGCGCCTATTGGCCGCGAGTGCTCGGCGTGATTCATGGTTCCGCAGATGTCCTGGGTCTTGGGTTTATTGGAATGTTGTCCGCATTGCGGCGCGATTCAAGTGCTAACCGGCTCCGCCGGACATGGGGCATTGTCTGTCAGTTCAGCGCGATCGTTGTAAAAGTAGGGCCGTTCCTTGTGCGGGCCCTTGGGCCTAACTACAACCCCCGTCAGGAAAGTGAGCCTGAATGGCTGGATCAATGGTTGAGCTTCAATGAACAGGTTGATAACCAAGGCCCGATGCCGGTGATCGATACAAGCAGTGAAGAGATGGGGTTGCCTTTAAGATCACACCAGTCTGTTTGATCAAAGAAAATCTTCGTACCATATCCACCATATCCACCATATCCACCATACCTACCAGACCAACAACGAGGAATGAGATGTCTAAATTGCAAAGAGTGATGATAGCCAATGGGTTATTGGTGATGCTGGTGTCGATGTTTGCAGGATTCATGTTGATGTTCAATTTGCTAGGTGGGTTCGAAATTTGGCCAGGTCAAATATTGGAATTTTCTGTTTACGGTACAACCGAAGGATGGGTGCGCGCTCACTCAGGTGGGGTGACGAATGCCTTGCTGGTGATGGCGATCGCCTTTGCATTACCGCACGTTAACGTCTCAGCGTTTCAAGAAAAGTTTCTTGCCTACGGGTTCATTTATGTCGCGTGGTCTTTCACCGTGTTCTATTGGTTAGGAAATGCCTCGGCGAATAGGGCGCTCACCTTTGGTGATAATCAATTGGGCGAGTCAAGTTTGGTCAGCGTGTTGGGTTTTCTGCCAGGGTTACCAAGCGTGGTGCTGGTCGTCGTACTGCTTGTTATCGCAGTAAAAGGAATTCTTTCGAAGAAAGATCAATAACAGAATTGCCCGTGGGTAGGGGCAAGCGCGTTGCTTATCCGTCGTCACCTGGCCAGAGCTTAACCCCCACCGCCGGACTTAAGTGACAATCAGGGCCCGTCGTTTATCGCCAATCGCCTATGCCAATCGCCTATGGCAATCGCCTGTGCCACGCTGGGCACGATTAAACCCAGAGCCAATGAGGTAGATGGCAAGACTGCCTATCCAGCCGATCTAGCGACCATCATGGCTGTGGTCCCTACGAAAAATCATCCAGGTTCCAACTGCATAAATTGAGTGCGACAATTAGCCAAGGGTGTGGGGTAAGTCCTCATGTTGGATTAGGTTACTCTTTTGTGACCACTGATTAAAAAAGGGCGATTATGGACAGCGAAAGTGTTTTGAGTTTGAACTCGCGTTCGCCCGCGCAGCAGCATGGTACGTACGAGCTTCTTCCCTTTGTGCTTAATCCTAAGAACATTGCTCGGTTCGACGCTGGACGGGTGATCATTGGTGACCGTCGAAAGTACCCGTTTGAACAGTCATTTGTGAGCTGTCGAACAGTTGCCGAGGTGGCGAAAGCCATAGCTGGGATGGTGACTCAAGGCAGCGGGCCGTGGCTTGCCTCGGTTAATGCGCTACGAATTCTGACATCCAATAGCCCTGATAACCCCGCAACGCTGATGGGTGATCTGCAACAGGCGCGTAATCTACTGGTCAGTACCCGTCCTACCAATACGGCAATGATGCAACGCTTGGATCAGATGCTCAGCGTTGCCAGAGAGGCGCTTGAAACGAATAGTGATGTGGACCACGCCATCGCTTCGTCCATTGACGCTGTGCTACGGGGGATATACGACGATTACACGGTACGTGCGCGGGCGATGGCTGACCTGATCAATGATGGTGATGGCATTTTAACGAACTGCTTTGGCGAAGCAGGCGTTTTGTTGTCATTTGCCTTTGCCGCGAAGCAGGGCAAAGATATCACCGTCTACGCCCCGGAAACCAGACCATACTTTCAGGGTGCCAAGCTTACCGCGCCCTCTCTTCACGAGATGGGCATCAAGGTGAACCTGATTACAGATAATATGCCTGCGCACATCATGTCGGAGGGCAAAATCCAGAAGTACATTACAGCGGCGGATCTGATCACATTGGATGGTCACATTGTTAACAAGATTGGTACGTTTCAGAACGCCATTTCTGCCCATGCCCATGATATTCCCTTTTTTGCCTTTGCCTGGGGGCGGGATGATAGTAAAAAGCAGCGCAGCGACATTGTGATAGAAGAGCGAGATGCCGCAGAAATAAAACTTGCTTTGGGCACCGCCACCACCACTGATGCTATTTCGGCACGATATCCTGCCTTTGATATCACGCCACCAACTTATGTGTCGGGTGTGGTAACCGTTCACGGGGTTGCTAGTCCCTATAATTTAAAGAGCCTACCTACCTGGTAGCTAATACGAAGGAAAAGATATGCCTGCAGCAATCCTTGGAGGCACCGGAATTTATAATTTTCCTGGTGTTGAAGTCGAGGCGGAAGAAATTTCTAACGAGTATGGAACAGCCCAAATATTTGTCGGTAAAGGTGATTACGATGATGTTGTCTTTCTTACCAGACACGGTAAGGACCATTCAACGCCACCCCACAAAGTAAACTACCGCGCTAATATTAAGGCGATCAAAGACATGGGTGTAAAACGGATCATGTCGACCTATGCCGTGGGTGCTATTACGGCTGATTACCCAGTGTTGGAACTCGCGATCCTTAGAGACTTTCTTGATTTCACCAGTGGCCGTGAGTTCACTTTCTTCGACCAGATCGAACGTAGCGTAGGGCATGTGGAAATGAGTGAACCGTTTTGCCCGGTTATGAGCAAGCAACTAGTACAACTCGCGGACCAACACCAAATCAAAGTTCACGATGGCGCTACCTATGTTGCTACCAACGGCCCTCGATTTGAATCCCCAGCCGAAATCAGAATGTTTCAACAACTGGGTGGGCACGTGGTAGGCATGACTTGTTGTCCAGAAGTGTATCTGGCGGGTGAGTTGGGCATGAGCTTTGGCGCCGTCGCGCTTCCCATTAATCTTGCGGCAGGGCTTGAGGATAAAATCACCCTTGTTGCAGATAATATCGATGAAGTGCGAACCAGCATGGTGAACCTGATGATAGATGTTCTTCGCCATACGACGGATGAAGAATGTACTCCCCCGCTCTTATTATAAAAGAGGCTTTAGAGCGAGGTGCTGTGACAGCTGTTAACGTTAGTAGTACCCCTACAGCAACAATTTATAAAAAAGTATACAAAATTTAATGTGTGAAGCTTAGCCAAGAGAAACATTTCATGACGACGAGAAAAGTAAAACCAGAGCATGGTATGAGCACCATTGTTAATCACGTGGGTGAGGGTGGTCATGACAAGCACGCACATTTGATGCCGATATATCAGACCTCGACTTTTGGGTTTGATACCGTCGAAGAGGCAGGAGAAGTTTTCGCAGGCAGGAAAAAAGCCTACGCGTATACACGAACCAGCAATCCGAACATGGACCACCTGGCCAATAAAATTGCTTACATGGAGGGTATCGATCTGATCAGGTCCAATCCCAGTGTAGAGCCAACTGACCTGGTGATGGGTAGGGTCACCTCCTCGGGGATGGCCGCAACATCTGTTGCGGTACTGGCCAAAATGGGCGCGGGCGATAAAGCCATTGTCCACCGGGGGTTGTATGGCAACAGCTTCAAATGGTGGTATCAGTTTGCTCCTCGCCTGGGTATTGAGGTTGTGTGGTTTTCAGATGTTGGCCCAGAGAGCCTGGCCAAAGTCATCGCAGACAATACCGATGCAAAGATGATATTTCTTGAAACGCCGTCGAATCCCAATATTGAAATCATAGATTTGAGTCATTTAGTTGAAGTCGCACATGCGCATGATATTTGGGTTGTGGTCGACAACACCTTTGCCACGCCCTATCACCAACGCCCTTTAACCTTTGGATGTGACGTGGTGCTCCATTCGACATCAAAGTACATCAGTGGTCATGGCCAGGTGATTGGGGGTGCGATTGTCAGCACCCATCTCGACTATATGGCGCCCGGTGGTGACGGGGTCGGTTTGACGTACAAAATGTTAGGTGTTGCGCCAAGCCCTACAGATACGTCACTTATTAACGTTGGACTTAAAACCTTCGAAATCAGAATGCACAAGCATGCCGAGAATGCGCTTGCGATTGCGTTCTGGTTACAAGACCAGCCGCAGATTGAGGCGGTGTTGTATCCAGGTTTGCCAGACAACCCCTTCCACGAACTCGCGAAACGACAAATGGTGAATGGGTTCGGCGGTATGGTGTCATTCAAAATCAAGGGGGGTGTTGAAAATTGCATGACCTTTACAAACGCAGTGACCATCCCTACATTGGCCGTTAGTCTTGGTAACGTTGATAGTTTAATACAGCACCCTGCCAGCATGACGCATAGTGCAACACCAAAGGCAGAGCGTGAGAAAGCGGGCATCGCTGACAATATTGTGCGACTTTCTGTTGGTATAGAGAACATTGAAGACTTGATTGCAGATCTTGGCCAGGCGATGGCGAAGGTGCGTTAGCGGGATACACACAGCACGCGGGTAAGCAATGGCCAAGGCAACCGTCATAAAGAAGTTGAAGTTCTGGGATCTGATGAGTATTTCCTTAGGCCAGATAATCGGTACTGGTGTGGTAGTACTGACCGGCGTCAGTATCGGTATGACGGGCTATGGAGCACCCTGGGCTTTTTTGTTGGCGCTTGGCATTGTTGCAATACCGACAATATGTATTGCTGCCCTTGGTTCTGCGATTCCCAGTACGGGGGGTAACTACACCTACGTGCGAGACCTGCTTGGCAGTAAAACGTCCTTTTTCTATTTGGCCTTGCTTGTTGCCGGGCAAATTATTCTTTCAAGTTTCGCCATTGGTTTTGCAGAATATGCCGACGCTTTGATTCCGGGGCTGAATATGATTCTGGTCGCTGCAGGCGTCATGGTGCTGTGTTTTGTCGCAAACTTGTTTGGTATTAGAACCGCCGCACGGTTTCAAGCGATAATGGTTTTTGGCCTGCTGGCAGCGTTGGCCTTATATATTGGGCTCGGTTTATCGCATGTTAAGGACTACTCGCCTTATTTATCTGCGGCCACCATTTTGCCTAATGGGTTCGGTGGTTTTTTTGCTGCCGCGTTTTTGCTGCGCCTGAGCCTGATTGGCTCTGAGTTTGTCTCAGAGTTCGGAGACGAGATGGAGAACCCTGGCAAAATGATTCCGCTGGTGATGGGCCTGTCCCTGCTAGTCGTTAGTTTGCTCTACATTTTGATTGCAGTTGTTGCGACGGGCGTTTTGCCACTTGCTGAGATCGAGGGCAGGAATTTGGCGACCACGGCCAAAGTCATCTTTTCCCCTGGGGTCTATGTCGCCTTTATTGTTGGCGGCGTTATGATCTCGCTGGTGACATCGCTTAACGCCATTTTCGCATGGTGTACTCGCGGTCTGTATATGGCGACGGAAGACGGTTGGTTGCCCGCCAAACTTGCGGTCGTCAATAGGTTCGGGACCCCGTATATCTTTCTAACCGTATTTTTTGTCGTGGGAGTTACGCCGATATTGACGGGAATGACGTTGAACTACGTGGCGATTCTGGGTAACGCTGTAGGTGCCATCTTTGGGTTGTTCCCTGTGCTCTCTCTTTATAATCTTGCCAAGCGAAACCCCGGGGCCTACCGCCGGGCGCCCTTCAAATTGCCCGTGTTGATGATGAAGACTCTGCCGCTAATGGCCGTTCTGATCTACGGCTACGGGATTTATGCTTCGTGGGAGTTTATTGGTAATACCGGTTGGCTGCTGTTACTCGGTTATAGCGCGCTTGTAATGCTCTACATTCATTTTCGAGAACCCTATCGCGTGAAAATTCAGGCGGCTGGTGGAGAAACGCACAGCCGTAATGGCGGGATTAACCGCCCTGTTTGAGCTGCGCAATAAGGTCGGCATGATCTGAGTCCGGCAGCGACGGCACGCTAAATCCTGTTCGGCTGATCACATCGCCAAACCTCTGCTTCATTGACGCAATAACGTCTGTGGGTGTTCCGATCAAGGCAATGGTGTTCAACACCTCGTCGTCGACGAGTCGGGCCATCTCTTCTTTCTGCTGCCGCTTGTTAAGAAAGTTAAGTTCGGTCTGTAAATCGCCCCAACCATGGATCTCAAGAACGGGGCGATAGGCCTCCGTCGAGCCGTAAAAAGCGATTCTGTCCCTGGCAACTTCAATCGCCTTATCAATGGCTTCTTCATTAGGCCCGGTGGCAATAATCGGGGCATAGTCCAGTTGAAAGTTATTCAATGTCCGCCCGCTGACGGCCAGACCGGCTTCAATGGCCGGTAGCGTCACCTCACGTATATATTTTTCCGACGAAAAGGGATGCATGATCATGCCGTCAGCAACTTCCGCCGCCACTTTTGTCATGAGCGGTCCCGTAGCGGATAAATTGATCCGGGGTCGGCCAAACTCCAGGTTGTCAGGGGTAAAAGTTGCTGGCATCAAGGTGTGTTCGTAATATTCGCCTATGTACTCGAGTCGCTCGCCGTCATACCAGCAGTCGAAGATGGCATTCATGGCCTCTATAAATTCACGCATCTGTCGTGCCGCTTTATACCAGGGCATGCTAAAGCGCCTTTCGATGTGCGGTTTTACCTGAGAGCCCAGGCCCAATACCATTCGGCCCTGTGAGAAAGCGTTAAGGTCGTGAGCCAGGGTCGCCATGCTCATCGGATTGCGTGCAAACGCCACGGCGACAGAGGTCAATAGCTCGACTTTGTCAGTATGCTCGGCGGCGATCGCCAGCGGCAGGAATGGGTCGTGGTTCAGTTCAGCGATTCTTAAACCGTCGTATCCCAGGGACTCCAGATGAGCGGCCTGTCTACCGGTCTTGGTCATGTCCGCGGATATATTAGCGTCGACTTTCATTGCGGGTCCTAAGCTATAAAATAACGAGCATACAGGATACCTGCTTTGGGGTAGACGTGAACCCGTCTGGCATCAACTTCTGACACGCCGAAACGATTGCTTCAGGGTTTTTGGTATTTGGTGGCAAGATCTGCTGATGCGCGCAGTTCCGTTAACACGGATTCCCTTGTTTTGGTGGCGTGGCTTTCGATATTTTTTATTTCCGTGTCACTGAAACCTAATCCGCTGAGCACGTCTTCGTTAGCCTCGCCGAGTTCAGGAGGGTCACCTTTTTCACTGCCAGGGGTTTCACTTAGCGCTATTAAGTTGCCAACAGTCAGGGTTTCTCCGGCCCCTGGTACGTTAATTTTAGTCAGGTAGCCGTTCGCAAAATTTTGATTATCTTTAAGTACTTCCTGCCAGTCGCGTACTCGTTCCCAAATAATCTCGGGTTGCGTGTAGAGGAAGTCCACCCACTGTGCCATCGTCTTCTGGGCGAAGGCAGTGACCAAAATGCCTCGCAGTTCTATCGTGTCTTCCTCAGTGATGCCTTCGCCTAAACGCTGGCCGGGGGTCTGAAACCTGGGGTCCAGTGAAAGCTCAAGGGCATCAGCAAATATGCATAACGAGTCCCATCCCTCTTGATCCATCACTTGGGCCAGCATGATGGCGCCGCCATCGCTGGTGCTATAAGTACCGTAGAACCCGCGAATATTTGGGTGATGATTGCCGTCTCGGTTCAGGTTTGCGCCGGTCATGGCGACGTGCGTTAGCTCCCACTGTTGTAGCCACAGCGCCGCGCCAAGTGCACTTGTTTGGACGCGCTGACCAATGCCATGTCGTTCCCTTGAAAGCAGTGCAGTCATGACCCCTAGTGCCAACTGCATTGCCCCGGACGTATCAATAGTAATCGCTCCGGCAATCGAAGGTTCTCTGTCAGGGTAGCCAGTATGGTGAACTAATCCACCGCGGGCTGCCGCGACTCCATCCAGCATTGCCTTGTCGGCATCTGGGCCCTTAGGGCCAAATCCATTAACCGAGGCATAGACTAGGTTGGGAAATTGTTGATGCAATTGAGCGTAGTCAAGATTCAAACTCTGCAGTGCTGCCTCACGATAGTTAGTGAGGAAAACATCAGCGGTGGCCAGCAGGGATTGGATAACCTTTGCACCAGCATCCGTCTTGAGGTCGATGCAGATGGATCGCTTGCCCCGATTAACAGCAACGTACTGTGGCCCCATAGTGCCATCCGGCGTTTCGTTCTGTCTGCCTCTTCCATAGCGACTTGCGTCGCCCATGGGTGGTTCAACTTTGATGACTTGCGCGCCCATGTCGCGCAGGTACAGAGCAGCAGCGGGCCCCTGTACTGCAATCGTCATTTCAATAACCGTCATTCCATCGAGTGGTTCTGGCATATAGTTAACCTGAAGATCAGTTGGTGTAGGATGCAGAATACTGTTGACTGCCCGCATTCTGCAAACGCAGATCCTGGAAAGTCGGTTGTGCCTGAATGAGGTGCCTGAATGAGGTGCCTGAATGAGGTGCCTGAATGAGGTGCCTGAATGAGGTGCCTGAACAAAGTGCCTGAACAAGGTACCTGAACTAGGTACCTGAACAAGGTACCTAAATAAAGTACCTAAATAAAGTACCTAAATAAAGTACCTAAATAAAGTACCTAAATAAAGTACCTAAATAGCGACTTACCTAAGTGCAGACGCCAATGATTGACGCAAGTCTTCTAAAGAACCTTATACGGGAACCAAACTGGTCGGATAGCACCGGTGAGGCCTGCCTGGCGGTGGACTTGTCAGCAGCGAATTATTCGCGCGAAGAGGTGGCCGCCATCAGCGAATGGCTGCGGCGTCAGCCAGTGCCGGTCATCGGTTTGATACATGACGATGAGCGGATGTTAGATGCCCTTGATTTTATTGCCGAGACTGTTTCGGAAGTTGAATCTATAGTTTCACTCATTGGCCAGTATCCACAGGCATCAGCGGTGTTGGTGCAGATTACCCGAGTAACGATGAGCCTGCCCGCGATTGCAGCGCTTACTGTCGAGTCAATGGGGTATGCCACGCTTCAGGGTGGCGAGGAATTCGCGCGCTGGCTTTTAGGGCAGCGCACGGCGAAAGTTGGAAACTCGAACGTTCCGTCACCAGTTGTGATGGAAAGAACGGGCACAGAACTAAGCATCCTGCTGAATAGTCCCGGCAATAGAAATGCTTTGTCTGTTTCGATGCGGGATGGCTTGAGTGAGGCTTTTAGCCTGGTGGCGATGGATGAGTCAATTGAACGTGTTGTTGTTTCAGGTGCAGGACCCTGCTTTAGCGCCGGCGGTGACTTGACGGAATTTGGCGTATCCAAAGATGTGGCCGAAGCGCACAGAACCAGACAGCTAAAAATGCCTGCGCAATATTTGGCGGAACACGCCCGCCGCTATAGCTTCAATTTACACGGCGCCTGTATTGGTGCGGGCATAGAGCTACCGGCATTTGCCGGTCACATTTCGGCAAGCCGCGATGCTTTCTTTAAATTGCCCGAAGTGGCTATGGGCCTGATACCAGGTGCCGGTGGTTGCGTTAGCATTCCACGCCGTATCGGCCGTCATCGAACGAATTATCTTGCTGTCACAGGGATGGAGCTGTCCGCTGAAAAAGCGCTTTCATGGGGGCTGATTGATGAACTGGTCGACTAACACCTAACGTTAAATAGCGCTCGGTTCCCTAGTCCCTGGAATAAATCAATTCTCCATCTCTAATGGTCATCATGACATGGTCGCTTGATAAATCATTGCGCAACACCTGCCAGGGTGCATCCAAAAGGCAGCAATCGGCAGGTGCGCCGGGTTTGATACTGCGGATCGATGAAGGATCAAATAGTTCACCCAGGAAGCCATTTAGGGCAGACTCCGGTGTTATGCATTCGGTTTTGTTTAGTTGATGACCGCTCGACGTGGTGCGTTTTGTTGCGGCATCCATGGCTGCCCAGGGATCGGGGTGCCCAAAAGGTAGGTCAGTGCCAAACGCCGTAGGAACACCGGCCAGCATTAATGAGTTCGCCCGGTACAGAAACGCGTGCTCGGCCATTGGGATATCCTGAAGGTAAGCGTCGCCTCTTTCATGAACAAAGTTCGGTTGAGTGACCACGTTTAATCCAAGCTCGCAGAGTTGTTCAATCAGTGCTGGAGGTATCACGGATGCATGTTCGATCCGATCTCCGGACAGGGTGTTGGCGGATCGAAAGGCAGACAGGGTGTAAACTAACTCGACTTCGGTAACGCAATGGACCGCGACGTTACGGTGCTGTTGGTGACTCTCTTTGATTGTCGATACGAAATCGTCCAAGTCCGGTAGCGAGGAATCATGCAGATGAACTTTAGTTTCGCCGACGGATAGACGGGGAGTTTGGTTGAGGCCCGATAATGCCGGCCTGCCCGACATTCGTACCTTTTGCAAAAGATCCCGGCTGCGCTGTAGTTCACTAAACCACTGCCAGGTTTCCGGGTTGTTTGATGGTGTCATGTCGTTGAGGCCAGTAACACCGAACGCCGCTAATTGCTGACTTGCCAGTTTCACTGGCGGTACATCAGACCGCGTCAAGTTGCCTAGCAATTCATCAACGTCGTACAGGCGACCATCGTCACTGGTGAGTCGGGCTCGCTCGTGAGGCGCCAGTCTTAGAGCGGCATTGGCAATCATTTCCATGCCTAGGCTATTGAATATCCACAATCGCCCGGACCTGTGCTGGATTCTGATTGGGCGTTCCGGTGCCCAGGTATCCAGCCATTGGCGATCCAGATGGCCGAGTACGCTTTCATGGTAGCCTGTGCCACGCAACCAATGACGACCCGCTTGCCGCTGCAAGGCAGACTTTAGATCTGCTTCTGACACGACATTGGGTGGGCCGCAATTGATTGATACCAGCGAAGCGGCATATGCGATCAGGTGAGTATGGTGATCGTGCAGGCCGGGTATCAGCAGGCTCCCTTTAGCATCGATAACGGTTGCGCCATCTTGCAAGTGATTGGCGCTGGTAATGTCGATGAACTGGTCACCGACAATCGTTGCGTTGGTCAGCCGAGGCTTGCCGTCTGAATCGAGCAGTTCGGCATTGAGGAACTGTATGGTCTGGTCATTCGTCTTCAATGTTGAGTCATTTCCTGACAAGGTCTGGTTGGAGTTTACCGGTTTAGTGCCTCAAGGCGGTATCTTGCCTTTTTGAAAACTGATTAGTTAAGCTGTCTTTTCTACCGAAATGTCCTGGAAAACGTCACTTGGTTTTATCAATAGCAGTCGGTTATCGCGTGGCTGTAAATGTAGGCGCTAAAAAGCTGAGTTCGCTGAGTTTGAAGAAACTCTGGTGTCGATAAGTTAATCTCTTTAGATCTGGCAAGTGAGTCACCAGGTAATCCACGGCATTAGCTGATCTTGGGTTGATCTGTTGAACTTGCTTATGAGATTGTTCAAAAAATTTTGCCAAGCAAAGGAAATACAGTGAGCGACTATTTATTCTCTGGACTTAAAGTCATTGACTGTGCAACGGTCATTGCCGCACCGGCAGCCGCAATGATGCTGGCTGACTACGGTGCGGACGTCATTAAAATCGAACAGCCCGGTGAAGGCGATATGTTGCGGATGTTGGGTGATATACCAACAACCCCCTATGCTGACAGCGATTGGTTCTGGCAGTTAGACGGTCGAAACAAACGGGGCGTGGCATTGGATTTGAAACAACCAGCGGGGATGGAAATTCTTCGCAAACTGGTCGCTGGTTGTGACGTCTTTATCACCAATCAACCCTACTCGGTTCGAGAATCCCTGGGCATTACCTATGAGGATCTCAAACCGTTAAACCCTGGCATGATTTACGCATCCCTCACCGCATACGGAGAAAAGGGGCCCGAGCGCAAGCGTAAGGGGTTCGACCAGTTGGCTTACTGGGCAAGAAGTGGGCTGATGGAACTGATGAGAGAGCCTGGAACAAGGCCGACTCAGGGTCTTCCCGGGATGGGTGATCATCCTACCGGTGTCGCCTTGTATGCGGGAATTGTGACTGCCTTATTGAACCGAGAACGTAGCGGCGAGGGCAGTCTGGTAGAAACGTCACTTCTCGCCAACGGCCTTTGGTCTGCCGCCGGTATCGCGCAGGGAGCGATGGCCGATGGTGACATGCCGTTGTATCGCTCATTGAATGAAAGTCCGCCGGCCATGATGCTTCCCTACCAAACCCTTGACGGGCGGTGGTTACAGTTCAATATGATCCGCAACGAAGACTTACAAAGTCTGCTCTTTGTGGCGTTGGAGGTCCCTGAGATTTTGGCTGATGCCAGGTTCAGCAGCCAGGAGTTGATGTTTGAAAATCGCGAGTTACTGGGGCTCGAACTGCAAAATATCATCGAACAACAAACAGCAAAACACTGGCTCACAATCTTTGATGCTTTTGATTTACCCGTGAATCTCGTTGCTCTGGTGGAAGAAAGTAAGACCGATCCACAGGTACTGCAGAATCAGATGGTGGTCGCGCCAGAAGACGACAGGATTAAGACACCGCTCATTATTGAACACCCGATTCAAATATCTAATGTACCGAAGGTGGGGCCTATTTGCGCACCGGCCTTGGGTGAACATACGAACGAGGTATTGGCGGATCTTGGGTACACAGTAGAACAGGTGACCAGACTTCGAGAATCCGGCGTTATTTAGGTTCGGAGGTAAGGCAAGGAACGTGACAGTTGGGCTAGCAGATGCTTAGTAAGCAAGGGGGCAAGTGGGGCTGTCCGTCATAGCTGACGCCGCTGCGGCGTAGCGCGTGGCTTAGCGCGAGGCGTAGCGCGTGGCGTAGCGCGAGGCGTAGCGCGTGGCGTAGCGCGTGGCACAAGCATTTGAGGCGAACGTTGTTTCGGTTTCGCTCGGGATAATCGTTGCCGCAAAGTGAAATTCCATTCACTGATGGGTTTGTGCGAAACTCGTAGTTTATGAAGTAGGAACAAGATATGAAACTTAAGGGAAAAATTGCCGCAATAACCGGCGGTTCTGCGGGCATAGGGTTGGCTATTGCGATAGCCTTTCTTCGAGAAGGTGCTAGTGTCGTGATTATGGCCAGAGACGCTGCCAAAGGGGCGGCGGCAGTTGAGCAGCTCGGTGGTGACGAGCGCTCGGTATTTATCAAGGGAGATGCCACCGTACAAGCCGACATCGAACGCTTTGTTGATGGCACTATCGAGCGTTTTGGGCGCATTGATATTTTGGTGAACAACGCGGGTGGCGCAGGCGAATTACTGCCACTTGTTGATTTGACCGATGAATCTTTCGATTACACAATGAAGCTCTGTGTGTATTCAACCTTTTGGGCGACTCGTCGGGCGCTGCGTCCTATGATTGAGCAACAATTTGGCCGCGTCATCAACATTTCATCGGTTGAGGGTAAAATTGGTAAGCCGGTATTTTCCTCCTACACGGCGGCGAAACATGCTGTTAACGGTTTGACTAAATCTACGGCTCAGGAAGTAGGTACGGACGGAATAACCGTGAACGCCATTTGTCCCGGACTCATTATTACCGACATAATCAAAGCCAACGGTCCCGCCACGGCGAAAGCGATGAACCTGACGTTCGATGAGATGGTTGATTTATTTTCCCAGGAATCGGCCATCAAGCAGCCTAACAAAGTCGAACAAGTTGCTGAAACTGCCGTGCTGTTGGCTTCTGACGTGGGCGCTGGCATCACCGGCGCCACGTGGAGCGTGGATGGCGGTACGGCGCCGTATTAGGGTCACCTTAACGTCGTAAGACGATGTTAAGTGCTGGAAATTATTGCAGTGCCTTAGGAGAAACCCGTTCAGTTCGTCTAAGGCGCGGGTTGCTGGCCTTAGACCGTAAGTCAATAGACCGATGTTTATCGTCATTGGCAACGCCCCCCGGCGATCACATTAATGCATTTGCGCTACCCGAGTAAAAAGTGTCCTAGAGTTGCCACGGAACCTGAGTCATGGCGTGGTAGCTACCGGGGTCGTCTGTTTAATGATCAGGACGATGACGTTTGACACCGTCAACTGATTGGGTGGACGGGTGATTGAAAAAAAATGATATATTTGTAAACCCACGTTGGGAGCAGTGATGACAGAGTCAGTTTCAATTTCTATCGGAGTCTTGGCTCTGGTCGTTGCCCGGCATCCTGGTCGATTCGGGCGGCGTAACTCAACAATTAGAATTCAATATCAGGACGGAGAAACCCTATGGATCTAAGCAATGCCGACATGCTTCGAATGTTTGAACAAATGACGCGCATCCGGGAATTTGATGAGCGCGCAGGGTTGTTAATGGAGCAAGTGAAAGTCCATGGCTCGGTTCACCTATACTGCGGTGAAGAGGCAATAGCAGTAGGGGTCTGTGAAGCGCTCAATGACGACGATTACATTACCTCTACCCATCGTGGCCATGGGCACCTCATTGCCAAGGGTGGTGATGTTGACCGTATGTACGCTGAACTATTTGCCAAGTCTACCGGCTACAATGGCGGCAAGGGCGGTTCCATGCATATGGCGGCTTTAGACCTGGGCATCATTGGTGCCAACGGTATTGTTGCAGCGGGACTACCCATAGGGTTGGGAGTCGCCTTCGCTAGCCAGTACCAAGGTAATGATCGCGTCACGGTCTGCTTTTTTGGCGACGGAGCTACCAATGAAGGGGCGTTTCACGAGGCCATGAATATGGCCGCTATACTTAAAGCCCCGATGGTGTTCGTCTGTGAAAACAATGGTTATGGTGAGTGGTCCAGTGCGGCATCGACAACCTCTGTGGCCGATATTGTCGATCGTGCTGCGTCCTACGGCATCGCAGGAGCAATGGTAGATGGCATGGATGTCGCCGCGGTACACGAAGCCTCAATAGCAGCTGTCGCGCGTGCCCGCAGCGGTGCCGGGCCAACCTTGCTCGAGTGCAAAACGTACCGATACTACGATCATGTTGGCCGCGACTTCGGCGTACTAGAACGTGATCCGGATGAGATCGCTCGGTGGCGAGCGCGTGACCCCATTAAGCATTGGCGCGAGGTACTTATTGCCCACGGGGTGTTCGATGACAACACGGCGGACACTATCACAGCAAGTATTGGCGCCGACATGGAGCGTGCGATTGCCAAAGCGGAGCAGGCGCCGGATCCACACCCCGATGCCCTATATGAAGACGTCTATTCGGAGTCCAAGGTATGACTAACAAAACAATGACTGCAGCTATTAACGAGGCCATTGATCAAGAAATGAGCCGAGACGATAAGGTCTTTGTGGCTGGTGAAGACGTGCGTGTCGGTGGTCCTTTTGGAACCGAAGCGGGTTTACATGCTAAATACGGTGACAAGCGGATTCTTAACACAGCCATTTCTGAATTAGCGCTTACGGGTATCGGCGTAGGTGCCGCGGCTGTTGGGCTTAGACCCATAATCGAAATCATGATTATGGACTTTGTCGCGGTTGGTATGGATCAAATTGTTAACCAGATGGCTAAGATGAAGTACATGCTGGGTGGCCAAGCGACCCTGCCTATTGTTGTTACCACCCATGCTGGAATTGATAGTAGTAGTGCGGCTCAGCATTCAGGTAGCTTAGAAGCCTGGTTCTGTCACGTACCCGGTTTGAAAGTGGTCATGCCCTCCAATGCTTACGACGCTAAAGGTCTGTTAACCGCGTCTATTCGAGACGACAACCCGGTAATTTTCATTAGCAACAAGCGCTGCATGGCGTCCATGATGGAGGTACCTGACGAATCTTATGTGGTGCCCTTGGGCGTTGCCGAGGTCAAGCGTAGCGGCAGCGATGTTACTGTGGTCGCGCTCGGGCGTTTGGTCGTAGATGCACTAACGGCAGCAGACGAACTAGCGAAAGAAGGCATCAGTCTGGAAGTTGTAGACCCGCGCACGTTATCGCCGATGGATATGACCACGATATTGGCGTCAGTGAAAAAAACCAGTCGGGCCGTGGTCGCTCACGAAGCCGTGCGGAACTGTGGTGTCGGCGCTGAGATAGCGGCCACTATCGCCGATGAAGCCTTTGACTTTTTAGATGCACCGGTAAAGCGAGTGGGTGCGCCTTTTACGCCGGTACCCTTTGCACCGGCGTTAGAAAAAGAATACCTTCCGGGCGCTCAGGAAATTATTGACGCGGTGCGCTCGCTTTACAGCTAACACTGCGCTTTCAGCAAGTTCCGGCGCCTGGTGCGACTGGACTTGCTGGGATAGCAGCTAAAAAAGTGATTTTCTTACGACGACCAAGCTTGGCGCTAGAGTAGAAAACGACTGAGGCAATAGCGCGGGGCCGGTTTGCGATCGACGATACCATGTTGCGATACGCTGAGAGCCAATCGACATTCGCGGTATCGAGTCAGTGGGCACGGTCTTAGTCAAAGGCAAGGTGGTAATGTCTGACGGGTCCAGCCTGGTCGGCGCTCATGGAGGGCTCGAGCACTTCCCCAAGCTCATCAATTTTTATGATGCATAAGGCAATGTGATGCCTTATCAACGTCGCCAGTGCACGGCCTGCCCGACGCGTTACCAGCAAAATCATCGGCGAGTTCAATGAAGTTGTGGATCAGGACAACGTTCGACGCTTCGTGACTTGCGACCAAGCCATCGGTGTCCGACATGAAATCATCCTTGGTGGCGGCTACAAAGAGTCGTTCGCGCTGGATGAACAGGGCTGGCACATGGGCAGCCTTGCGATCTTAGGTGATAACGTCGGCGACAGGAGTCACCACCTGAAGACCAGCGGCCAAAAAGAGTTAGCTTTTGATCAGCGCCTGCTGTTAATTAGAAAGCCTTGCGGTGTTAGAAAGTCTTGCCGTTATTGAGAAAAATGCCTATCTGCACGGCATCGATATAGCTGGTCGGTGGTGACGTCATTTTTGTTCCCGGATAGTACGCCTGCGGATTCGTCAAGAAAGCAGCAATCGTAAAGTAATCCCAGATAACGCTGGTTTTACCATTGTCCAGTGCCGACGAATACGAATATCCTGCCAACGTACCGGATCGGCGGCCCGCGACTCCATCTAAACTGGGGCCAATTTTCCCGCTAGTGCTTACTCCATAGGTATGGCAGGTTCCACAATTCTGTACAAACAATGACTCAGCGTGTGCCGGGTCGTAGTCGATACTTTCTGCTGCAATGGTTTCTTCACCCTGCATGACGCCATGCAATTTCATGGTGGCAGCCAAATCAGCACCCGCTGGCATGTTGAAGGGTTGTGCCACGCGAGTTAAATCTTCCCCGGAAGGTTGACCCGGTCGGAAGCGGAGAATTCTGCCGTTGGAAGAGTCCGTTATGGCATACAAAAAACCATCAGGACCTGCTTCCACCGAACGAATACGCTCATTGAAGTCAGCCAATAAACGCTCCTCGTGCAGTAACTTGCCATCGCGAATTCTTAGCCGCCTGATTGCCTGGCCGGATAGCGCGCCAATAAATAGATCACCCTGCCAGGCGGGGAATTCACTGCCGCCGTAATAAGTAAGACCCGAGGGAGCAATAGAGGGACTCCAAACCACGACCGGATCTACGTATCCTGCTGCCGTCTGCTGATCCGACATCGCGCGTCCAGAATAGTCAAAACCCCAGCTCAGCAATGGCCAACCGTAATTGCCACCTGCTTCCAGCAAATTCAGTTCATCGCCGCCCAAGGGGCCGATGTCTAAAACCCATAGTTGACCATCTTCGTCCAAAGCGAAGCCACCGGGCGACCGAAAACCGGTCGCCATTAGTTCTGGCTTAGCGTCAGGATTGGCAACGGCCATCGCGTTGTCAGTCGGGATTGAGCCATCTCGATTAATTCGAATGATTTTTCCGATATCGCCGTCGACGCGTTGCACCATGCCACTGCCGGGTTGGCCGCTAGACCCGACGCCGACGATCAGTGACTTATCTTTAAGAAACTGAAGACGTGTGATGTTCGGCCCGCCGGTTGGCGCAGGCGGATACGTGCTAAACAGTTCCTGGCCTTCAACCAGCCGATTACCCTCTAACCTGGCGCGATAGACAACCCCGACTCTGGCAGTCGATGTGCCCTTGGTATAAGTAAGGTAAAGGTACGGGCTGGTCTCAAAATCCGGATCAACCTTTACGTCCAGCAAGCCATCGTAGGGGCTGGCTGACATCACTGCTGGGACGCCTTCAAGGTCTGCGACAATCGAACCATTGCGCACCACTTTAATCTTACCCAGCCGCTCGGTCAGTAACAGCGTTCCGTCAGGGAGCCAGGTCATCGCCCAGGGGAATTTCACCTGGGTAACATAGTCTTCGACCCAGTATTTTTGTTCGAAAGCACCTGTTTTAGTCTCGCTAAGCTCTTCGGAAGAGCAGCCGATAAGTACCAAAAGAATCGAGGTGACGATGGCTGTTCGAATTCGTTGCTTAGTCATTTACTGTTATCTCCTGGGCACATTTCGCCCTGACGAGTTCGCGCCAGGCATTTTTGTGCGGTTCGGTTTTACGGTGGCGTTGTGCTGTAAGGTTGTGCTGCAAGTTTGTGCTGTAAGTTTGTGCTGTAAGTTTGTGCTGTAAGTTTGTGCTGTAAGTTTGTGTTTTACCGTTGCCTGCTACATTAACGTAACCATTTTCTATTGTCATAGAGATTCCATTGATTCTTTATGAGGCTCGGCGATAGGTCCTAAGGCGCAATGCGCCGTGATCCGAGATTGCACCTGCACCTGCATCAGTGAGAAAACAACGGGACCAGACCCAGGGCTGGTTGGATACGCCGTAGAAGAGTACATTGAATATCTGGCCAGCCCTGCGGGCGTTGTGCTTTCCGCTTACGCGCGAGTTGATTATCGCGACCCTTAACGTCGCCCGCACGGCGGCTTGCAACGCAATGGCGTGCAACTCGTGACAAGATTTACTTGATATTAGGCTTGGGCGAAACGCTAGACAATGATGCCAAAGGGTTTTGATCTTCGGAGGATCAAGACATTGACGCTCGGTTTTTTACTGACACCGGTGATGATTGCATGCAAGCGCGCGATAATTTTCGAGCGGACCGTGGCATGACTCAGTTTCTGTTTAAAGCCCATTGGGCGGGGGTGCCTCACTCGGAATCGATGCGTCAGCTTGCATGATTTTGCACAAAGGTCATCCCGAAGCTTTATAAAGCTGATCAGTGCGCCGTTAATAATAACGGTTCACGCTGGAGAGAATTGAGCGACAGTTTCCCGCAGGACTGTCGCGGCCTGCTTGTTGGCACTGGCAATGGTGCTCATGCCGCCACCTAGCCGATTGATATCCCCGATTAACGGCCAAATCACGTGTGCTTCCTCGTGAAAAAGTAGTTTTTCCATATCGATAAACCAACGTGTGATGTTCGAGTACTTTTTATAATCGGTGCAATTAGCGTACTTTTCCTGATTCTGTCCTAGCTCTTCATAGGCGCTGATATCCGCGAGCGTCACCGCTGTACCGGCAATAAAAGTTGAGGTAGCCAACATGCCGTCGATGATTTCAAGTGCGTCGTTTACGACTCGCGAATTATTCTGTAAACCAGCGAATGTGTTGCGCCTGAACCAGGTTTCGTCAGGGTCTTTCACTTCAAATACGGCCGGCCAGAGTGCCCGGCTCCATTGAACGACGACCTCTCGTGTATTGCGATGATGAAAGTGAAGGTACTGATTAACCTTTGCGCGGGCGACCAGGTCGTCTGGCCAAAGGTCGTTCCAGCCATATTTCTCGCACAAATAGATCAGGATCGCATGACTCTCCCAAAGCACGACGCCGTTATCATCGATGGCCGGGATGGTGCCGCGGGGGTTCACGGCGGTTAAGTATTCTGGCTGCTTGGCTGCCTTGTTTTGGCTCGTCATGATAAATTCGAACGGTAATTTTTTTATCAGGCAAGTCCACGCGACAGCGCGGACGGGCTGAGAGTTGGGTACACCGTATAGCAATAACATTGATCAAATAGGCCGCTGATGTTGTAGATCTCAAGGACGTTATACGGCAGAAATCGTGAGCTGTCGATGTAACGCTTGGCGCGCTGGCTTCTAGAACGCGGGACATAGCCTACAGCAGTGATTGACCCTCGTGTGTCGCCGCTCACTATCCCTCGAAGAGGATGTATCACGACTGGTGGGAATATGTGTATGCTCTGGCTACTCAAAGGGAAAAACGGCGCTTTTCGGCAGCGATTTCCCAGTTGATAGGCTGGCATTAAAAAATCAGTGCGACATAGGAATAAGCCAAGGCTCAGCGTTTCATCTTTCACTGGCGGAATGTATCGACTTGTGCGCTTGCGATAAAAATTAAGGGACAGCTATGCATAATTTAAGAATCGGCGTTTGTTACGATTTTCGCAATCCACCGAATTCCGGAGTCACACATCATGCTCTGTATAGCGAAATATTAGAGCAGGTAAAATGGCTTGACCAGATTGGGGCTGATTTGGTGTGGTTTACAGAACATCACTTTGTTGATGACGGGTATCTACCTAGCTGGATCCCGGTGGCTGGCGCAATGTCCGCGATTACCAGCCATGTTCGGTTTGGGACCGACATTTGCCTGGCGCCCTTCAATCATCCGCTTCGATTGGCTGAAGACCTTGCAGTGCTCGATAACCTGTCGGGTGGCCGAGTCGAAATTGGGCTTGGAATGGGATATGCGCCGCACGAATTTAAGGGCTTTGGATTTCCGGTCAGCCACCGAGTATCGCTGATGAATGAAGCCATTGAAGTGCTGCAGCATTGTTTTACCGGCGAAAAATTCAGTTACCACGGTAAACGTTATCAATTTGAAGATGTCATTATCACGCCAGGGTACGTGCAGGACGGGGGTCCACCTCTTTGGGTTGCCGCGATGTCTGAGGCAGGAGCGCTGCGCGCTGCGCATTACAACGCTCATTTTTTGCCCCAGGGTTTAAAGGCCAATTCCTTCGATCCCTGGGTAAATGAACTTGAGGGTAGTGGGAGGCAAACCGGTGATTATCGTGTCGGCATTATCCGTAGCATTCTGGTGACAGATGACCGCAACACTGACTGGCCCTTGGTTCGGGCAGCGGAAAAATATCGGATGCAATTGTACCAGCGATTTTTTAAAGAAAGCGGTGAAGGTTTTGGCGACAGCGGTGAACCGGTGCCCCAGACTTGGATCGTTGGCAACGAAGATGAGTGTGTCGATCAGCTAGTCGATTTCATCACTAAGTTTGGCATGACAGATATTGTTACCATGGCAGTCCCTCCAGGGATGCGAGCAGAACAGATGACCGACAGTTTACAAATGTTGTTTACGCGTGTCGTGCCGCGGGTAAAGGCCTTGATAGCGCGATAGCGCCTCACAGATTGCTGAAAAATAAGCGTCGTTGACTTGGCCGTCTAGCCGAGCTCAGCTCATTTTACTCGGACTGTTACCTCGGTTGGCGTGCAGTGATAAAAATCCTCGCCGGCGGGGCTGCCTTTTCTGTCGGCGAGGGTTTTAGAACGCTACTAATATAGGGGTTTTACGAAGTAACAGCTTTTGGGTACAGTGTCTGATGAAGCCATGCCAGAAGGATCAGAAGAATGACCACTGCCTCAGCTCAGATTCGCGCTAGTTTAGATCATCCGTTAATCGACGGTGATTCCCACATTATCGAATACACACCAGTCCTTATGGACTACATCAAGCAGTCCGGCGGGGGAGATGCCGTCACTGATTTCCGTTCGAATATGCGCGGTGGACGAACCGGTCCCGGCTGGTACCAGATGGACTGGGAAGAGCGGCGAGATTCGAGGTCAATCAGGGCGCCCTGGTGGGCTCTACCCACGAAAAACACACTGGATCGTTGTACGGCGATGTTACCCAAGCTTTATCACGAGAGGATGGATGATTTTGGCTTGGATTTTGCCGTGTTGTATCCGACCGTAGGGCTTGGATTCCACAGTATCCCTGACCAGGAATATCGACAGTTAGCTTGCCATGCTTATAACGAATACGCCGCGGCAGCCTACGATGAGTATGGCGATCGAATGACGGTGGCTGCAGTCATCCCTATGCATACACCGCAAGAAGGGATAGCGGAACTGGAGCATGCGCATTCGCTCGGATTGAAGGTTGCGATGATTCCGTCTTTTATAAAACGCCCGGTGCCACGCGTGGCCAGGGAATACCCTGAGCTTTCAAACGAAGTGTTCTGGCTGGATAACTTTTGCATTGACAGCGAGCACGATTACGATCCTTTTTGGGCTAAATGTGTCGAACTCGGATTTCCTGTTGCAGCGCATTCCGGCGGTATGGGTTTTCATGATCGAAGCTCGATCTCAAATTATATGCACAACCATATGGGACACTTTGCTGCGGCCGGCGAAGTCTTGGCTAAGGGCATGCTAATGGGCGGCGTTACCTATCGATTCCCTGATTTAAGAGTTGCCTTGCTGGAGGGGGGCGCTATAAACGGTGCACGCCTTTACACAGACATTGTTGGCCGGTGGCAGAAACGCAATCGGCTGGGACTGGAAAATCTAAACCCTGCGAACATAGACATGACCAAGGCAAAAGCGCTGTTTGAAAATTATGGCGACAAGGCAACGCTAGCGAAGCTTGAACAGCTATCGATGACACTCGGTGTCGGTGGTCATGACATTCCTGTGGATGTCCGCGATGACTTTAAGGCAATGGGTCTATCAAGGGCTGAAGACATTAGGGACCGGTTCATTCCCAACTTCTATTTTGGTTGCGAGTCTGACGATCCTTTGGCCTTCACAGCTTTCAATCGAAAGGCTAATCCCTTCGGAGAGCAAGTGCGAGCGATCATGAGTTTTGACCTCGGTCATTGGGATGTGCTGGATATGGGTCACGCTGCGGCTGAGGCATATGAGCAGTTGGAGCACGATCTTATTACTGAAGAAGATTTTCGTAACTTTGCGTTTAGTTTCTCGGTTCAGCTATACGCTGGTTCAAATTCGAAGTTCTTCGATGGCACGAGAGTCGAAACAGAAGCCAGAGCCGAGTTAGCGGCCAAATAACCCGCCTGGCCTTTGATTCAGGTCGAAGTTGCCTGGTAAAAGTTGCCTGGTGAAAGATGCCTGGTGAAAGTTGCCTGGTGAAAGATGCCTGGTAAAAGATGCGCTCCGTAGTGAACAATCATGTCGTCAGCGCTGCGGGGCAGGAAGAGAGACTCCTGGCTAGCCGAGAAACACTTAAGTAACGATGCCGTTGGCGTAAGCTTCAGCGATCTGTTCATCGGAGAGCTTTACCACCTCACTTAAAACATCGAAGCTATGTTGGCCAAGACAAGGGGCTGGTCCCTGAGGGCTGTTGTCGTAGCTAGAGATCTGGTATTGGTGCCCCGCATAGGGAATCGTTCCCATCTCCTGATGGTTGAAGTATCGATAGAACTGGCGATGTTGATATTGAGGGTCTTGCAGAAGATCGCTGCTACGTTGGACGATGCCTGCGGGCACGCCCGCGGCTTGCAAGCTATCCATAATATCAGCTGCGGTCTTATCTGCCGTCCAGGCTTTAATGCCCTCGTCCAGACTGTCATGGGCTTGCAGACGACCGGGGTTGTCAGCGAGTGCTGCGTCGTTTGCCCAATCTGACCGATTCAGTGTCCGGCAAAGGGCCTGCCACTGTTCATCAGTATCTACTGCAATCGCACACCAATTGTCTTCTCCAGCACACGGATAGCAGCTTTGTGGGGCTGCATAAACAGATCGATTCCCAGTGCGAGTGGCGAGATGACCGTTGGCTTGTAGGTCGAGTAGTTCAGGGGCCAAGAAGTGCAGGGCGGTTTCAATTTGGGCTACATCGATAAAACAACCTTCGCCCGTACGGCGACGATGATCGAGAGCAGCGGAAAGCAGCGCTGATATAAATCGTGGTGCAATGGTGTCGGTATAGGCAATCCAGGGACCGATAGGCCCCCGATCAGACCAACCCGTCATTTCGTAAAATCCCGCGATGGCGGCTGCGTGATAGCCGAATCCGGCCATTTCAGCGGCCGGTCCCGTTTGTCCCATGAGGCAAGTACTGATCATGATGAGCTTTGGATTGAGCTTTTTGACTTCTTCGTAACCTAGCCCCATTCGCGATATAGCGCCTGGAGCGAAGCTCTCGATCATCACATCTGATCCGGCAATGAGTTGTTTCGCTATATTTATTGCCTGAGGCTGCTTGAGATCTAATGCCAGGCTTTGCTTGGAAGTATTGAAGTCGCCGTAGAACTGGGAGCGATTCCAGCCTTCAATATTGTCTTTGTAAGGGCCATTGGCGCGTAAAACATCGGGGCGCAGTTCACTCTCGACTCGAACCACGGTAGCGCCGTGATCTGCTAAAAATTTCGATGAGATGGGGCCAACGCCTACCCATGCAAAGTCTGCGACTTTTAGGCCGGAAAACGGCAATACGTCCTCTTTGCCAACGGGTTCTTTAACCTTTGCAGGCTGCTTGAGCTCGGCTCGTATTTCCTGGTTATGTTCACCAAGTTTAGGGGCGTGATGGCGGATAGACATCTTGTAGGTAGAAGGTTTGGCCCATAGCCCGGGTGTGTTCACTGTTTTGCCGTTGAGTTCTAGATCCCTCCAATAGTCACGTGTCTGAATGTGTTCGAGTGACAAAAGCTCCTTCAGCGTGTTGATTGGCGCCAGGGTGATGCCATTGTTCAAACCAAATTCGAAGAGCGCTTGCTTTGTGTGCAAGCGTAAAAAAGACGCAAGAAGTTCTTGCGCTTGATAGAGGTTGATCGGTGCATTGTTGAGATCGCGAATATTAAGGTCATAGTTTCGCCAATCGATGTCCCGGTAAGTCGCGTCGACAATCCCATCCGCGATCATCCATTCAAGACAACCGCCCATGACGGCGCTGGTCGGTAAAGCGACGATCCAGCCGTCGGAGGTTTTATAGACAAGTTCCATTTTGAGCTGACCGTTGGCGATAGTGGAACCGCCGCGCTCAAAGTCGAAGCCTTGGATAGCGTGTGCATCCATGGCGTTTAACATTGTCCAAGTCATCACGCTTTGGGCTGATAAATCGACGAATTGAGAACCACCGGTCCGTCGCGTTCTGGTTAGTGCCACCAGAGCTCCTGACGCGGCCTCAATACCAGCATGGCGCCAGACCTGTGGAACGCTGATGCGAACGGGTGGTCGGTCTATTGGCCCCTGCAATGCGATTGGACCGCCCATGGCGGCGATGACAAGATCATTGCCGTGGAAGTTTGCATATGGACCCGTGGTGCCGAAAGGGCTAATACAGACATGCACGATATTGGGGTTAAGTGCAGCGACCCTGGCAAAGTCAAAATTCAACGCTGCAAGTATGCCATTAGGTGCCGACTCGAAAATAATATCGGCACGCCGGATCAGTTCGTCTAAATCAGAGCGATCTTCATCTGAGTTTGGATCGATAGTGATGCTGCGCTTGTTTCGGTTGTAGGCAATAAACTGAAGGCTCGAAAGATCGCTAGCTTCGTGCGATCCCTTGTAGAAGGGCGCTGTTCTTCGAGATGAGGCGCCTTCGGGTAACTCAATCTTTATGACCTGTGCGCCCAGGTCTCCTAGGATCATTGGGCCGATCTCACCGCGTTCATCGGTGAAATCCAAAACCATGTAGGGTTCTAGCACATTTTCTCCCTTACCTTTGTACGTTAAGCGTCAGTCGAAGGTTAGATCTGAACAAACTTTGACGGCGGTGTCCAACCCCTGAGCAGGATGGTTTAACGAAGATGAATTGCTAGATCAGTGTAGGAATAGTTGGGCCGCGTTGTTTAGCCATTGGAAGCACCAGCATTCGGCATGAAGCTTCGAGTTGTCATTCCTTTGAAGTAGGTCTCATTTTTTAAATGGCGAGTCAGAAGCACGGTTAGATTTGAAGGTAAGTCTCTTGTAGAGCTTATATCCTGAGGTAAGAGAGGGTCGAAATGTTCGCAGAACATTGTGCTCTCTTATTTTACAAAAAACCCTACGAAGAAATTGTCGAAAAGTTCGAGCGCAGGTTTATCGCCTGATGGCTTGGGGGAACTGTTTAATCAATCGTGAAGCGGGCCAGGTCCGGCTTCACGACTCACCATGGATCCTCTTTAGGTTCCAGTCCAGTTTGGCGCGCGCTTTTCTGCGAACGCCACCGGGCCTTCTTTGGCATCGTTAGAGCTAAAGACTTTCTTCTGTAGGGGGACCTGCATTTCCCAGAGTTTGTCCTCGTCAATTCCGGAAGCCGCGGCTCGCACGAGTGCTTTTGAGGCAGCGACAGCTAGCGGCGCGTTCTCGGCAATTCGCTCTGCAAGGGCGACGGCGGTTTCCAAAACGTCTTCAGGTTCTGTTAGCGCTGTTAGCATCCCTGCGGCCATGGCTTCTTCTCCCGTGATGGGTTCACCGGTTAAGGCCATTTCCATAGCCTTGGAGTAACCGACGCGGGCGGGTAACCGAAAAACGCCGCCGGCAGCTGCGAACAAGCCGACTTTGACTTCGCGAATACCGATCTTGGCATTTTTAGAGGCGACCAGAAGATCGCAGGTTAATGCGATTTCGCAGCCGCCTGCGAGTGCAAAACCATTGATCGCCCCGATAAGAGGCTTTTGGGCGCCGGTACGAACAAATTCGCCTAAGGGGCCAATGTCTTCGCCTCGAGCAAAGGCTTTTAGATCCATGCCAGCGCAAAAAGCGCGGCCATTGCCGGTAATGACCCCTGCAGTAAGGGAACTATCGGCATCCAGCTCTTTGATTGCATTCCAAAGCCCGTTAGAGAGCGCGCCGTTGATCGCATTCATTGCTTCTGGACGGTTTAAGGTAATAATCATGACGCGGTTACGGCGTTCTATAAGTATGGCTTGTTCTTCGCTCACTGCTATGTTCTCCGTGATAAATTGGTTTTTTCCAAGGCAACGATAGCCTAATTGGCGCCCGTGTAAAACCGCTTGATCGCTAAGGTGAGAGAACAAGAGCCGACTAGCCTACAGCGGGTATGATTGATTGCTGTCTAGTTTTGCTTATCGGGTAGCGAAGGGCGGCAACCGTTATAATCCCTCCAGAAAAGTCATATATCCTGGCGCGTGGGTGAGCCTGGGGGATCGTGGGACCGTCGCCTTGCATCACGTTCGCGGCGGCCTAAGGCCATTGATCCATTGGAACCGATACTTCCCCTTGCTTAGGACAATGCTGGCTGATCTACGACGAAATGTAGGCCAACACGCGTGCAGTGATCTCCGGCTTTATCGACCTGCACATTCATATCGACCTGCACATTCATATCCATATCCAACTGCACATCCATATCCAACTGCACATCCATATCGACCTGCACATCCATTTGGACGCGCAGAACGGTTGGGAACGCGGGTTAAGTCCGGTCAGTTAGCAGGTTAGTCTTCGTCAGCCTTGAACCATTCTCTGACGACTCTGCGCAGCAGCTTACCGGTTTCGTTGTAGGGGAGCTCTGAGGCGAAATGAATCGCCTCTGGTACGCGGGACGAACGAAGGTGTTCTCGAATGTGACTCCGAAGTTCATCCTCCGTGATGGTTTGCCCAGTCGCACAAACAACGGTGAGCGCGATAACTTCGCCCCACTCCTCGGAAGGTATGCCAACTGCAGCCGTGTCGGCGATGGCTGGGTGTTGATGAAGCAGATCTTCAATCTCGCCGGGTGAAATATTCTCGCCGCCGCGAACAATCACGTCGTCAGCGCGGCCTGACAAAAAGAGATAACCGTCGTTATCCACGTAACCCGCATCGCGGGTCGGAAACCAACCGTCAGCGTCCAGCACGCTGCGGCCATCGTATTCCCCAGACACCTGAGGGCCGCGAACGTAGATTTCGCCAGACTCGAACGGGCCGACTTGTCTGCCATCTTCGTCTCGAACCTCTATTTCGACCGAGGGTAAAGGCTTTCCGACTGAGCCAAGCCTTGCACGCAGCGCCGTATCATCGTGATCGATCGCTGCTCGATGGTCATCCGGATCTAAAAGGGCGATGGTTGAACTGGTTTCAGTCAAGCCATAGGCGTTCGTAAAATTGACGCCAGGGAATAACGTCAGTGCTCGCTCTATGACGGGTACTGGCATCTTGCCACCCCCGTAAGCGATGGACATCAGGCTGGAGAACGCCTTGGGGTCTAGCTTGCCGGCATCGATTTCCTTGATAATTCGAGTTAGCATCGTTGGAACGACGAAGGCGCTGGTAACGCCTTCGTCGGCGACAAGGCGCAGCCATGCTGAAGCATCAAAGTCTGGCAGTTGTACGACTCTGCGGCAGGCATAGATGTTACTCATCGCTGCCGAAATACCAGCGATATGGTACGGTGGCACTGACACGAGTGCTGCTTCGTCTTCAAGGGCACCCATAAATTCTACTGACCCCAGTATGTAGGACACCAGATGTTCATGGCGTAGTAGGGCTGCCTTGGGAATGCCTGTGGTACCACTGGTGAAAAGCTGCACCGCGACGGCTGAAGGGTCTTCATGCCAGGTGACTTCCACTTCCTGGCCGTTCAGCACGTCGCTCAGAAAATCGGCAGAATTTTGAACGACCCAACCGTCAACATCATAGGTTTCATTGCGCGGACCCGAAATAAGGTAGGCCGGGTTGATCCGGTCAAGCAAAGGGGTGATCTGCTCCTCGCTCAAACGATAGTTGAGTGGCACATAGGGTATGCCGGCTATAGCTGCCCCCATCAGGGCGATTGGCGTGGCAGGGCTAGAGGTGTCAAGCAAACACACAAACTTACAGTTGGTTGCGGAAAAATGCAGGGCCGCTCGTTTGGCTGCGCTGAATAATTGCGCGTAAGTGTAGTGCTTGCCATCATGGGTCAGCGCAGGGCGGTCGGGGCAGGCTTCTGCTGCCATCTGCAGAAAGAGGGCGATGTTCATGTGAGTATCATTCCAGGAATTGGCTAATCGGAGGAGGGAAGCTTCTTGGTGTCTTTAGTCATCAGTTCTTCATCGTTGCAGTAAAGCGAACCCTCGCCCGTTTTGACACAGAGCACTTCGATAGACTCGTTAGCGTTAATGTAACGTTTACCGATCAGACAGCCGTTCATCTTGTCGGATTCTCCCTCGAGTCGGTCCGATGATTCATCCAGCGCAACCCCGCCGCAGGTTAGCGTATCGCTGTCTCCGGCTTTGATAATCATGAATTCGGCGTCGCACACAGCGCTCTTTAATCTTGTTCCTGGTTTTAGCATGTTGATCTCCATTGATAGGGGTAGCGCGAACGCAAAAATAAATTAATCTGGTGGGTAAAGCACTTCAAAAGAAAGCGACCAGTGTCGTGCATAACCTAACCTGCCGGCATCTTGATTTCGAGTACCGGACAACCTTCGGGTGGTGGTTTAAGTTCCCTCCGGGCAATAGTCCCTACCAATTCCAGAAAAACACCATCAGGGTCGATGGCATGGACAATACCGAATTCATCGTCTCCCGTACCGGAGCAACAAGGTGCCACCTCGGAAAGAAATTCCACACCTTGAGCCTTTAATATTCCAACCGCGCGATCAAGATTGGGAACAAGCAGTGCGATTCTATTTATCCCAATATGATTAATAGGCGGTGGGTAAGCAGGGGCGGGGTCGTAAGGCTCGAGCCATTGTATTAATCGTAAAACATGATGGTCGCCGCGTCCCAATGAGATATCTGCTCCCCTGATGCGAAAAGGTTTGTCTAGACCATAGGCTTGGGCTTCTTCGATAGTCCCCGATTTTGCTAAAGGCTTGGTGTCGGTGTAACCAAGTGCATGGTAGAACGCCAGGGACTTGTCTAGATCGCTAACGTTAATACCTATATACGGCATGGCGATAAGGTGCATGTCAGCGTCAGGGTCGCCATGAGGCGGCGCTGTTTCCATGAGCTTGTACAGTACGCCGTCTACATCGCGGAAAAACACAAATCGATCTCCAGGAATACCGTAAGGTTCAGACAGTAATTCCACTCCCTCTGACTTCAGGAAGGAGACATCACTTCCAAGGTCAGTAGTCAGAAGTGCGGCATAGGCCATGCCCAAATGATTAGGCTTATCGTACGGCGCTTCATCGTTGTAAGGGGTTTTGAACTGCAGCAGGTCAATGTTGGCGGTATTAAGGCTATCTGGCAGCGCGATGACCTCTCCTTTTACAAGCTCGTATTGACAGATGTCGAACATCCCGAGCGCACGCGCCATCGTGTGGGTGTTGGTCAAGGGGAAGCCGCCTTGGCCGTCCGTGTAGCCAAGTTTTCTATAAAAAGCCCGGGCCTTGTCAAAATCTCTTGTATGAGTAGCAAAGTGAAACCGAGCCATCAGGCCTATATCGTTGTCTGCTAATTCGCTAACCATTGCACTGAAGTCTGGCATTTGCAGCGGAGCTGTTTCTTCAGGTTCCGGTGCGGCCGCGGATGAGACGGCGAACACGATTAGTGCCAGGAATACAGTGGTCTTCATTTTCATTTTCCTCAAAATATCTTCCTTAAGGACAGTTGTGCGCTGCATGATACCGGACCCGAAAGCAGTTGCGAATGGCTGCACAAATGCCCCAGTGCCGCACTGGGGTTATCGCGTATCCCAAGGCGGGTTCGTACCCCCCCTGAACCTAACCTCAAAGAGTTCAGGTTTGAAGGTCCGATTAGTTTTCCAGCTCTGGTGATCGCACTTAACTAACCACGCCATCACCAAACATTTTCTCAATGCGAGCTTCACCCACCGAGAATGACGCCAATACTTGCCGGGTATGTTGACCGTGATCTGGGCTAGGAGACCCGGGTTCAAGAACTTCACCACCAAATCTTGGTGGTGATTTCACCACGCGCATTGAGCCCATCAACGGGTGGTCGATTACATCAACGGAGCCGTTTGCCTGCAATTGCTCTTGGGCCAGAACTTCGTCCCGATCAAGGAAGCGAGCGCAAGGTACATCCGCTTCAGCCATTTTCGCAATCACTTCGTCTGTGGTGCATTTCAAGTACTCGCCCGCAACCAGGGATTTAAAAAGATCAATGTTGCTCAGTAGTTTCTGCATGTCATCAAAGCGCTCGTCAGCCAATAGATGTTCCATCCCCATGGCAATAAGTGAGCGCATTTGTTGATCAGCGGTACCGGCGGAAATAGTGACTGCCCCGTCTTTTGTTACTGTTAACTCGTAAAGAAGGTCGATGAGTAAAGGCTGCGGAGCAACATCTTCATCTAGCAATGTATGGTTCTGAAAGCCGTCGGGGAAGATAAAAAATAAACCAGCGTCTAACATAGATAAATCAATGTGCTGGCCTTCGCCTGTCTTTTCTCGAAAATAGAGCGCGCTGGTGACGGCCTGACAAGCCGTGTAGGCAGTGATTTTGTCGCAAATCAGGGTGCGAAAAAATGCGGGTTCGTCTTTACCCTGGGTGGCGGTAATGCCCGACTGAGCCTGAATGATCGGATCATAGGCCGGTGAGCTGCTCTTCGGGCCTGTGCTGCCGAAGCCTGAAATTGCGGTGTAGATCAACCTCGGGTTCAATGCGCGTAGCGCGTCACTACCCAAGCCAAGCCTGTCCATGACGCCTGGCCTGAAGTTGTGAATAACTACATCTACCTCGGGCACTATTTCGCGAATCAGTGCCTGACCGGCTTCTGTTTTGATATCGACCCGAATGGCTTCTTTGCCGCGATTGCAATTAGCGAATAAAGAGGAAATGCCACCCTTGGTTGCACCAATGTAGCGAAGCGGGTCGCCGGCGTTTAATGGCTCGACCTTAATGACCCTGGCGCCTTGCTCACACATTTGCATGGCTGCAAATGAGGCGGTGATCATGGTGGAAAATTCCAGGATGGTAACGCCCTCAAGTGGCTTCATATTCGTTCCTTAATTATTATGGGTTCTTGCATGAAATCTAACCATATGAGGTCATTTCCCGCCAACTCGTTGATTTGTCTAACATAACACGATTTCGTTGCTGGGTGACCCAGAAGCGTTTCAATACAGAAACCAAAGGCCGATTGATTCTATAATCATGCGACTAGCGCTACTCATTTCAGCCAGGTTAGCTTTAAAACTTATTGTGAATGATAGCGATCGCCAATAGTATCAATATCAGCCTTCAGGAAACAAACGACCTTGGAGCAACGTTGTTAGTTGGTTTTTAACGCACAGTTGGTTGGTTTTTAAGGCACAGTTGGTTGGTTTTTAACGCATATTAGTACGGAGTCTCATTTGGAACAGCAATTTGTTTTTATGAAATTGACGATGGTCCGTTGGACCATAATTTATGGGGTTGCGCTGATTGGCTGGGCTGCTTCGGTCTCTATCGTTACAGGCTCTGAATCGATAACGTCGTGGATTCCCGCAATGCTGGGAGTACCCATTTTACTGATGGGTTTGATGTATTTAATACGCCCGGCACAACGGAAAATATGGATGCACATAGCGGCTTTGTTCGGCCTGATAGCGTTTTTGGGCGGTCTTGATTTGTTTCGTGGCTTAGCGGCGGGTCGTGACGTTTTTGCTAGCCCTGCAGCCAGTGCCTCGAAACTGATGCTACTGGTCTCTGGCCTCTGGTTTGTTGCGATTTGTCTTCGCTCTTTTATCTGGGCGCGAAAAAATCCGCAAGAATAGTGGTGCAATAACGGGTGTTGCTTGGGTGCATTGAAGGGTGCATTGAAGGGTGCATTGAAGGGTGCATTGAAGAGTGCGTTGAAGGTTGCTGAAGGCTTGCTGGCAATATGACCGTCCCTTTCAGGTTCTATACTGGACTTGCAGCGGTGCGTTATGAGCCTCTTGCGAGTGGAATGTACGATTCAGCTAGATTCGTCAAATTTGTTGAGCGGTGGGCGAACCTGCGTTAGAAATTTGCTGTGATACTGGGCTTTCGCTTTTGGACTTGCTAGAGACAGGGCTAGATGTCCCTCATCGAGATGCGCCTTTGCAGGCGCCCTGGGAAATTCAAAGAAACCGAATACTAGGGCTGTCGAATAACGGTGGGCATGACTCGAGGGGATTGGAATGGGAAAGATAGCGAATCGATCATGAAGCTTAGAGACGAACGGTTTAGTCTGAAGGGCCAAGTGGAGTCGGTCGATATCGACTGGTTTAGAAAGGTCTGGGATGTTGATAGATGTTGTGGATTGCTCGCGGATTCAGGGTTTCACCGCTTAGCAGTAGAGCCCTTAGAGAGCGGGGTGATTCAAGTCAGCGGGGACGTGGCCGGATAGCATGTAGTCAAATTTATTCACATCTTTGATTTGGCCAAGCTACTTCGTAGTTTGCTGGCTTGCATAGTGTTAGATTGCTGTCCGACGGCCTAACTATCGTAGTAGAGAAACCTTTATGTCCTGGAAGCAGCTTGCAGAAATAGATGCATTTGGCACCTCTCTGTTTCAAAACCTATGTTGCAGGCAAGTCTCCAAGTTTATTCCCGAAGTGATGTTCGAAGAGAGGGGTGCTGAGGAAAAATACTTTGTGGCAGGCATTCTACGAAACGATATAAAGGTTTATGTCTATCTAGACAGTGCCAAGATTGTATCGCCTAGTTTGAATGTTCGTTTTGAGCGGGCGGACTCTGCGACACCTGAAGACCTAACGATGCGTTTGATAAAAGCGTTGTCCAATGCCTTCTAAACCCAGGGCACTCCATGACGTAGCGATTGTATGACCGTTACTTTCAACCTACAAAAGATTGCCGAGTGTGGTGAATTTATGGCCTCGAATTGGGATTCGAACTGGATAGGCATTCGGTGACTAAACCACAGGCAACCACAGGCAACCACAGAGCTACGAGGGAGTCATATGCTCTGTTTCTTCGATACTAAGGTCTAGGTCATACTGACTAATCGGTAGTTTTCGAACGCGAGTACCGGTTGCCGAAAAGATTGCTGCGGTAAGCGCAGGCGCAATGCCAGGCGTGCCAGGTTCACCCGCTCCACCCCATGCTTCAAGACTATTAATGATGTGGGTTTCAATAAGAGGCGCATCCTTCATTCGTACCATGGGGTAGGAATCAAAGTTCGCTTGTGTCACTCGACCTTCAGCTATTTCGACCTCGCCGTACATCGCCGCGGTCAAACCATAGATAATACCTGACTCCATTTGGGCGGTTAGGCCATCCGGCGAGACTGCAAACCCAGCATCAACAACGACGATGACCTTCTCAACGGTAACTTGCCCAGCCTCAACACGTACCTCTACCACCTCAGCGACAATTGACCCAAATGATTGCAGCAGTGCGATTCCTCGGCCGCGGCCTTTGCCTAACGCCTGACCCCAGTTTGACTTCTCTGCGGCAAGGTCCAGTACTTTTAACAACCTGTCGTTGCCTTTCAATAAATTACGCCGAAACAGGTAGGGGTCTTGTTTGGCTTCATGTGCAAGTTCGTCGACAAATGATTCCGTGAAAAAACCGTGTTGAGAGTGATCAACACTCCGCCATGCACCAAAGGGCACGTGAGTTGGGCTATCAACAGAACCAATTAACTGATGATTAATTTGGTAGGGGATATGCGGGGCTTCAACAGGTTCGTGCTTATCAACATAGCGATTTTCCCAGCCAACAAGTTGGTTGTTCTCATCGAAACCAGCGCGAAACTTTGACAACACTGCAGGACGATAGAAGTCATGTTGAATATCCTCCTCCCTTGACCAGATGAGCTTCACCGGCGCACTTACCGCCTGCGACAACCTGGCTGCTTGGATAGCCACATCGGTTAAGGAACGACGACCAAATCCGCCACCCATATAGTGATTCGTCACATTCACATTGGTTGGCTCGATCTTTAATGCCTCGGCAACGGCATGCTTACAGCGCAATGGATCTTGAGTGCCAATCAATATACTGGCTGTACCCTGTTGAACATGTGCGGTGGCATTCATAGGCTCCATACATGCGTGAGCAAGATACGGGACGCGATATTCGCGTTCAATCACCCTTGAAGCATTCGCGATCGTTGCGCCGGCGTCACCCAATTCGACATCGTGCTTCAATTCAGCCGCGTCGATATCCCTGGAGAATTGCGCAAACAGGCTCTCAGAAGTCTGGTCATCGTTTTCGGTTTCAGACCAAACAATTTTAACCTGAGCTAAAGCCTTTTTAGCGATCCAATAGCCGTTGGCAACGACAGCAATCGCATTGCCCAGATCAACCACGGAGGTAACGCCTGGCATTGATTCCGCTTTGGAAGCGTCGAAACTGGCAACCTGGCTACCAAACACTGGCGCGGCGGCAATCGTCGCGTACAGCATGCCTTCGAACTCTGCGTCGATACCAAACATTGCGGTGCCATCGACCTTCGAGGGTATGTCACGTCTTGGTACGCTTTTGCCCATGATGTTGAACTCATCAGGGGTCTTAAGCTTCGGACTTGTTGGCGCTGACCGCTGACCGGCCTCGACGGCTAAATCGGCATAGGAGATTCGCGCTCCATCTTGAGAATTGACGACATGGCTTTTTTCAGTTTTCAATGCTGAGACAGGGACTTGCAATCGTTCTGACGCCGTATCGAGTAACATCGATCTTGCCGCTGCGCCGGCCACTCTCATGCCATAAACACCCGTGGCGCGGATGCTCGCGCTGCCACCAGTAATTTGCAAATGCATGGCATTGGAAACCTGCTGGAAAATTCCGTCGACAGAACCCATGAGAATGTCAGGAATTTTCATATCGCCTAAGACATAGCCTTTAGCCATTGGGTAGTTGGCATAGCCATCTTCGGCCGGTGCTTCAAGGAAAGTAACGCTGTCCCAATCGGCATCTAATTCATCGGCTAACATTTGAGTCAGCGCTGTTTGCGCGCCTTGACCCATTTCCGAGTGAGGCACTATCGCTGTAACGACATTGTCTGCATCTATTTTTACCCACGCGTTAATAAGAGACTCACCGTCTCCGGTCACATATGGGCCCAGCTTGCTATTTTGATTGCCGGGTCGAATAGCAACACCCACGACCAACGCTGCGCCACCCACAATACCGGCGGTAATGAACCCTCTTCTTGTCCACTTACCCATGGGTCACCTCCGTCTTTGGATCGAACATTTGAACGCCGGCCGCCGGCTTTAGATCTACTGCCACCGTCTTGATCGCGGCACGAATTCTTCCATACATACCACAACGACAAATATTGCCTGACATGGCTTTGTCAATGTCGCTATCCGTTGGATTTGGATTCGACTCTAGCAATGCGACAGCAGACATAATCTGACCGGACTGACAGTAACCACACTGCGGCACTTGTCCTGCAATCCATGCTTCCTGAAGTGGATGTAATTTATCCTGAGTACCAACCCCTTCGATGGTTGTCACGTCTCGTCCCGCAACAGCGGAAACAGGCAACACACAGCTACGCGTTGGAACACCATCGACGTGAACGGTACAGGCGCCACACTGGCTGATACCACAGCCAAATTTAGTCCCTGTAAGACCGAGTTGCTCACGTAAAACCCAGAGCAGCGGAGTATCAGGTGAAACATCGACCTGCTGTTTAGAGTCATTAATGTTTAGTCTGATCATTGATCTGTTTCTCGCATTCTTCAAGTTGGCAATTAAATAGGCGTACCGACACCTGACTGGATTCAGTTGATGTTTGAGCTAAAAAAAGAACGGAGTCTACTCGTATCCGCAGCAGTCGGCAAAATGAATCTAATGAGTCAATCTAATGAGTCAATCTAATAAGTCAAAGCTCAACTGCTAATTGATGATGTTGCCGACGTCTTTATAGACTTTGATTCAAGCGTTGCTCTACATTTCGCGACTTTTAAGCGACAACCTGTTCGGTGAAGGTTGTTTACCGCGGACTGGCGTGGTGCATCAGATGCCTTCGAACAGCCATTTCATGCTCTCGACTTTACCTACAATTGGCAGTCCCGTGACCAGATCATCCTGAAGGTAAAGCAACGGAACTTGCTGAATGAAACGATCGAGATCGAAAGAGAACGTCACCATCTTCGAAGAAAACTCAGGGGTCGGGGTTGCAGTGCCCTTTGAATGGCTGATGTAGAGGAAATCGAGGTCACTGTCTCAAACAGAGGCTGTACTCGGGGTTAGGAAATACTTCCAGGTGCACTTCACCTTGTGGGCATCGAGCGTTGCGGTTAGACCAGGGCTGGCGTTGTCCTCCACAAAGGGTTCGTCACCACTATTCCAGGATCACGCTATGCTTGAGTTTTGTCAGGCCAGCAACCGAGGTGAGTCGGATTGGTCAGCTACGTTTCGGGCCCGTACTGTGAAGCTGTGGCCTTAAAATCCGCTGGGCTGCGGGTCGGCAGGATCCAACAAAAACTGACCGTTCATGCAGCAGCCAATAGAACAGACTTTTTCTGTGATGAAGTCATCGGCACAGTGGTATTTAGACAATTCGTGTGTTGATTGAGAAACTATCTCTACCGTTCCCCTCGAGACAAGGTGCACATGCCTTGTAATTATTCCTCATCTTTGGAGAGGTCAACTCAAACGCTATCTTCCCTGTAGTGCAGTTCGGACAGGGTAAAGGCATAGTCTTGCTTGTCGATGTCCCAGTACATCTCTCGAAATTCTTTTCTTACTCCGGAAACATCGATACTAAAGATGACTGGCGGAGCCCGCATTTTTTTGTGGATGAGAGACGAAGTAATTCAGCGCTTTTATTATTGACGTTCTAAAAATTGGAATGCAGTTTTTATCCGCAAGTATATGTAAATATTAATTACTTTTTATTTACTTGTCAGAGAGTTAGACAGTTTTAGATTGGTGGGTTAAGTTACGAAAAATGAAAGTTCTAACCGAAAGACAATATAGACGAAGAGAAGCGATCCTCGCGTCTGCGCGGGATCTAATCACCGCTCATGGATACGAAGGCGTCACCATGCGCGACCTTGCAGCTAAAGCAAATGTCACGCCAAAAACGCTCTATCATCAGTTCGGTAACAAGGAGAAATTGCTACGGACTGCGGTCGAGGAACGATTTAGGCACACATATCAGGCGATCGATGATCATAAGGTGGAAAAGGGCATTGATAAGCTCTATTTCATTATCGAGGCCATCGCCGAAACGACTAGGAAGAATATGAATTACGCCCGTGCGCTGTCCACGGTTCTGACGCCGCGACGATCAGACCCGTTTGCGTCGATTCGAATGAACACCTACAAAAATGCGGTCGCGCAAATTCACGAAGAAGGAGACTTTCATGATTGGATTGACCTGGAAGTTATCGCTCAAGTTGTCTACCGCCACGTGAATCCTCTTTACGTGAACTGGCATGTTGATAGAGCCAAGGTGAAGACCGAGGATTTCACGAAATTCGATTTAAGCCTGATGTTAATGTCAGTGACCAAGGGCTACACCTTGCGGAGCGTAACGCAGATGGCGAAAACACTTCAAAAAACACTCGCAGCAAGTTAGGCCTGTCGCTCGGTGGCCAGTTTTTCTCGCAGTTCCGTTGGTGCTTTCTCTTCGAGCAAATAGTTCGAGGCGCTCAGGCAGGTTGTTCCCTATATCGAGAAGCAGGTTAAGTGCCGCTGGTGAATAACCGTCATGCTAGAGTTGTGTGGATAGTCGCAGGTTCTCAGGCGACGAACGCTCGTTAGTCGCCTCCAGATAAGGTCGTTCGCCTTTAATGGTCACTCGGTGACCTTTTCGTTCCTCAGGCCAGTAATCCCACACCGCAAAATGGTGAGTACAACGGTTGTCCCATAGAGCAATGGCATTTGGACTCCAATTAAATCTGACTTGAAACTCGGGTCGTTGTTGGTGTTGGTAAAGCATCGCCAGCAGCGCGTTGCTTTCCTGTTTTGAGAGTCCCTCGATGAAGGTCGTAAAACTTGGGTTCACGTAAAGTGCACGGCGTTTAGATGCCGGATGGGTTCTTATCATCGGGTGCAATGCGCGTGGATAGACTTTGTCTTCATCGCTGGCCCCTCTATCGGCATACCGACCACGATAAATGTGTTCAGATTCATGATGAGCTTTAAGGGTCATTAGAAATGCTTGCATCGTTTCCGACAGAGTTTCATAGGCAGCGTACATCGACGCGAACAGCGTGTCTCCGCCAGTGCTAGGCAAAATGTGCAGTTGTAACATGGTAGCTAACGGAGGTTCTTCATCGCAGGAAACATCGGTATGCCAGCCGTTACCGTTGGCGATTTTCGAGTCTTTGTGAGCGTGGATAACAAAGATTTCGGCTTGCTCATCGAGTGTCGGTGCAGCGGGGTGAGTATGAAGAGGGCCAAAGCGCTTCGCGAACGCTACTTGATCCGCAGGAGCCATTGCGTCTTGGTCGCGAAAGAACAGAACGCTGTGTTCAGTAAAGGCATCGTTTAAACCGTCGAACTGATGATCGGTGAGGCGACAGAGATCTAAGCCTGATACTTCGGCCCCGATGATGGGCGTCAGTGGTTGAACCTTCATAGCAGAGCTTATCCTACAATAAGAGACGACAGGGAGAGTCTAACAGGGTTTTAACCTCGAAAAAAAATGTAGGAAGTTCCGTGTTGCGAAAGATTTTGTACATGGTGGCCTTGCCAATGACCGCGCCAATGACCTGGCCGAGTGACTTCACAGCAGGCATCACCTTGCTTGATCGATCCAGAGGTATTGGTAGTTTTTTTCGTTATCTCCGGTCTGGGTACCAGATCCCTGAAATCAACACAATGTGTGTTGGTTTTTTATTGGGACATCCGCGTGACGACAAAAGTAGTAGCTACGTTTAACCCAAGGGAAAATCGTAGCTTTTGTAAGGTTTTTGCTGATTCCTGTCGAATCGTGCTCGACAGAAGGTTTTTGATTGAGGCGAAGTTTGGTGGCCTGAAGATCTCGGAGGCGAAGCGGCTTCGAGAACTTGAACGGGATAACGGCGAGCTGCTGAAGATTGTTGCGGAGCAGACAGCAGACAGCAGACAGCAGACATCCGGATGTTAGAGAACGTCAACAGCCGGCAGTGGTGAACAGGCGGCGCGCCGCCCTAGCGTGACGTACTTGAGAAATGAGGGTGACGCAGCGAGCGACGCGCCTGTCAGGCAATGCAAATGAAACGTTCGAGTTACCGCTATGTTGGCCGTAATTGATTTGAGGATAAATTTAAGTGTAAAAGGTACCAGCGAGTGGTGAGCTTATCCCCTCAGTATTCGCGCTGGGGCTACCGCAATATCTACGAACCTCTGCTGGGTGAGGAACTGGCCATCAGTCGTGAGGGAGTCCGGTAGATTCGCCGCCGTGAGGGGCTTCAGGTGGTTCAAAAGAGTCGTAAACGCAAGCTTCCGGGCCCCACGACACAAAGGAAAAACGGGGCACAATTCCTGAACTCTGCCTGGTGTTATGATGTTAGCGTTGGCGAGTATACCCGTCAGGGCTTTGAGGTAACGGTTGGTCGCAGCCTGACCGCTGGTGACCTCATCGGTGTTCTCGAGAAACACTTTCTTGAGCATGGCCGTCCCGTGTGCCTGCGCAGCGACAACGGACCCGAAAGGGTTTCTTCAGCAGTGCAAAAATGGCTGAAGGGCAGACACGTAGATACGTAGATACGCGTGACGTCGATTCAGGCAGTCCGTGGCAGGACAGTTACTGCGAAAGCTTCAACTCGGTCTTTCGCACGACGTGCCTGGATCGCTGTCTGTTTAGCTCAATGACGGAAGCTCGAGTGATGACCAATCAGTGTCTGGTGAAGTAGAACACGATCAGCCCGCATGGCTCGCTGGGCGGCATGAACCCCAAGGTATTTTTTACAGCGATGGATCGAAGGCAATGTCAGTCAACAACCGGAAACCTTAACATCGTAACTGGACCAAAGGTCTCAGGCTTGTCACAGGCGGTACTTAACAGACAAGAGACAGACGGGTACCATAGGCGTACTAGAAAGCCCCTATGAGAAAAGCCATCAAGAATATCCGGTTTATCGGCGCAAGTGTTTTGTTCGCGTCCATGGGCGCGATCTTAATCTTTTTTAATCTGCCCTTTGAACCCGAAGAAGAAGTGGAGCGAACTCAGGAAGCTGTTAATTCGTTAGAATTAAACGTTGAGCTGTTTCCTTCGCTGAAAATCATTGATGAGTCTCAGGTTGATCCGAGTCTTATCAGGTACAACAAGCCCAATGAGAGCGCCATATTGCTAGAAGTTAAAGAACTACGTACTAAGGACTGGCTAGTCGGAGACAAATTCTCAATCACCATTCCGCACACTGGCTACGTCTTGGAAACTCAAATCGAAGAGGTGCGGGAATTAGCGCCGGGAGTGACGGCCATCAAATCCTACCCTGATGAGACGATGGCTAACCACATTTTGCTGACGGTGAGCGAGAAGAGTACCTTTATGAGTCTGTTTACACCTGATGGGGAATACGAACTCATCGGGGGCCAAGAATATGGATGGCTCGCGTCCTCTAGGTCACTCGGAGGGCCTACGGCAGACGATGCTGTCGTTATTGAACAAGTACGGGATGTGATTGAAGCGCCAAGGCCTAAAAATCCAGCGGAGGAAAGAGAATGAGCAAGTTGCTGCCTTTCGTGGGCGTTCTAACCCTGCTGATGGGCCTGGCGTGGCAAGTTAACGCGGCGGAGTTGTCGCTGGTTTGCCCTTGTCAGGCAGAAAGAGTTGGTCAGACCGCCGTAAAAATCACTGCAGGGGTCATTAATACGGGTGCCACAGAGAGTGGTGAACTACGTGTTTTTCTAGGCAGTTCCAGCGGCCTACCCATTTTTTCCTATCGCATCCAAGCATTTAGATATTTCCCTGAAACCCTAAAGCCAGGCTTGCAGTATAGCGCCGGGACTGAAGCAACGGTGGCCTTTAGGTTACCCTCAGCAAACGCATTGGACAGCCTGGGTCAAACTAACCTCGTGCTCGGGCTAGAAGAAAAAGTGAATGGTGAATGGTTAACGAGAGATAAGGTTCGTTTAGGCGAACCGGTGAACTTTCCTGATCCAGAAACAGGCGGGGAGAGCGCCAACTACAAGCTTTTCTTCGAAGGAAAACCAACGCTTGAAATAGCGGGCGATCAGGCGACCCTGCGCATCCCTAAAGTCGTTAACAGCAGCTTGGAGGCAGTCACTATTAGTCGTGTGGTTGTGGGAAATTATTCTTCGGCAGAGTTTTGGGGGCAAACCTTTCGATATGGCCTTAACAAAGAAAATCTGTCAATTATTGTTGCTGCGCAGTCGTCATTGACGAACATTGAAATTAAAGGAGACTACATGGGGCCCGTGACCAACTATCCCTTCACACACTTAAGTCTCCGCAATGAACAGGGTGGTGTAGAGGTCTGGGAGAGCATAGAAGCAAGAGAAGGCAACGTCATCTCCACTCATCCGTTTACCGCTAATTCCTTCGACTTCCTGGTCGATAGTGATGATGACGATGTGAGTGATGTTAATGAGAATCTCTTCAATACGGATCCTAATGATTTCCTTAGTCAACCTGGTACCCTTGTTATTGATGTCATGGCGCTTTATACACCGGCGGTTGCGGCAAAATATAATGATGAGCCTGTGACTAGGATCTTGCACGAATTAGAGTGGGGCAATCAGGCATTCCGCAACAGTAATATCAACGCCCGTTTCAGGTTGGTTAAAGCCCAATCGACAAACTACGAAGGGTTAGACAGCCGAGTCGCTATTTCCGCCGTGGCAGATCAAAGCGGTGTTTTTGAGGGTGTCGACGCTGTGCGTCAGGATGCTGGCGCAGACCTGTTGGTGCTCTACATAGAGGATGATCCAAGCGACGATAGTTGTGGCATAGGTGATTTGGCGGGAGTAGACCTTAACGGTGATATGGCATTTACCCGAAGAAGTCAGATCGTATCCGTTGTTGCAGCAGGGTGCCGTTCCAGTACATTAACGCATGAGTTTGGGCACAATTTAGGGCTGGGCCATGACGCGCGCGAGGAGAGCAATAAGGGTGCATTTGGCTGGTCTCGGGGTCATGGGATCAATGGTTCATTTGTCACGACAATGGCTTATCAATCTGGGTACCGCTACTTCGGGCCGGATATTCAATACTTTTCAAACCCTGATATTTCCTGTCAAGGTCAACCTTGCGGCGTAGACAGATCAGATTTGTCCTTAGGCGCCGATGCAGCACTATCAATCCGAACAACGATGTATCAGATTGCTGAGTTAACTCCTCAGGTAAAAGAAAGAGATTTGGACGGCGACGGTTTTCTAGACCAGGCGGACAATTGCCCGTTGGTATCGAGTGTCAATCAGTTGGATACAGATGGTGATGGCAAGGGTAATGCGTGCGATGACGACGACGATGGTGATGGCGTCTTAGACAAAGCTGACGCGTTTCCTTTAGATTCAACTGAGACATTAGATTCAGACGGCGATGGCGTTGGGGATAACGGTGATGCTTTTCCACAAGATGCTTCGGAATGGGCAGACGCGGACAGTAATGGTGTTGGAGACAACCAAGATAACGGTTCATATCTTGGCAGGGCATATCACATGACCGCGTCTACCCGTCCGAATTTATCAGAAGCTCACATCATCAATACCTCGGACGCAGCGTTGTCGTTTACTGGAACACTCTTCCATAAAAGCGGCAGCCAACTCGGAGCAAGTAATGTTGCGCTTCACGAAGGTTTAATAGAACCTCAGGGGCGCCTGGTCTTGTTGTCGACTGATCTTGAGCAGCGGTTCAATGAGCTACCCTGGACGGGGCCTGCCATGCTGGATGTTAGATCAACCAATCAATTCGAGGTGATGATCAAGCTTTCAAGAAGTGGACGTGTCACCAACACCAACTGCGTTAGGACCTCCAGTGCGCAGAACGTGGAGGGGACTGATGGGCTCGACGTTTCTTACGTTCGCTTCATCAACGATGGTGTTACAGCCCTAGCTAATATTCGAGGGACGCTCTATGACACCAACGGTAACCCTGTCGGCCAGCAGGATGTCCAGTTCTTTGACTCGCTTGGCCCAAGGGAAGCGGTATTCTTGGGCAGAGATTCGATCAGCAATATTGTCGGTGATACGTGGACAGGCGCCGCGTCACTGGTACTGAGTGACGCCTATGAAAACCTGAAACTCATGAACTTGAACTTCGTTAACGATGAAACTTTTTTCAATTTTTCGTGCTACGAGAGCGGAAAGTAATCGAGGTGGTCGTTGATCGGATATTCTGGATAAAACTTTGCGTGTTCAACTTATACCGCGAAACTCAACGATCTAGGAGACGCTGTCGAATCGTGGTCTAAATGGCAACCAGTCTCTCCTGACAGTCACACCACTCAAACTCGTTAAAGGTCAGGTGTCGCTTAGCGAATCGCAGGGCTGTTACGCAATGGTCAAAGCGGGAAGAACGTAGCTGGAATCTGTATGCGGTGTGCGGTGTGCGGTGTGCGGTGTGCGACACCAACCCCTATCAGTGTGGGCCATAGGAGTGACGATACCGATCTCAGCTATTTCCAAACCCGATTACGTCCTTATAGAGCTTAGAATTAAGTCTCAGAGCACCTGTAGCTTTTGTTATAGGTCAGAATGACCACGCGCTGCCTTAAGGATCTGCCGCAATGAGAAATATGTCTTTTTCAAATCCGCCGTTACTTTTAACCTTGCCAAGCCTGACCTTTTCCAACTCATTGATTGTGACGCCAATATAGGCTGTCAAGCCATGAACGACCTCAAGAATATCCGCTAACTTTTGAACGCGAGAACGGCGAGCTGAAGAAGATTGTCGCTTAGCAGACCGTAGACATACGGGTATAAAAGGACGTCAACAGCCGGTAGTTGCAAGCCGCGACAGGGGTTAATCATGACAGGGTTTAACCATGACTAATAAAACGGCTCCGCTCTTTTTATAAGCGAAAAATCATCGGGTCGGTCTTGGTACTCTGCCTAAAAGCCGTATATGCCCGCTAAGCTTCCTTTTCCTCCTTCTGGTATTGAGCGCGGTAACGTGGTTTATTCTTACCTGCCGCAAAGCGGGAACAAAGGTCCCGTTGTTATGATGATCAACGCTAGGCTGATGACATCTGTGGCAGACCATCTGCCGAGGTAACTCGGCATTTTTCACAACTAATTTCACAACTAATTTCACAACAATCAGTGGAGTCACCATGAAAAACATCTGCTTACTCATATTAGCTGCATCTGCCTGCATTCTCAGTACCTCATACGCAGAGGTGCCTACTTCTAAATACGGCGCAGAGGACACATTGGGCGCGATTAACAACCTAAGCCCTGAAAAAGTATTGCAAGCGGCACGTCTGGTCAAACACGGCAAGGCCTATCGGCTTGGCGTGACGACGGGACCAACGTCGCCGGCTTATCCACCCCGCTCGTATTCGATGACGGTCCTACAGTTAGATGACGGCACAGGTACGCCTCTAGGCACCAACCAAGCCACAGGCAATGATGACCTGATGAACCTTTGGATGGGCATTGGCAGTCAGATCGATGGCTTGGGTCATATGGGTGAAAACCATGTCTACTATAATGCCACCCACGCTAGCGATTTTGTAACGCCTAAAGGTCTTACTAAGTTTTCGATTCACGATCTTCCACCCATCGTTACTCGTGGCATCCTGCTCGATATGACTAAACTTTTAGGAAAAAACCCACTGCCAGAGGGCACGGCAATTAACCAGCCGGAAATAGAGCGTGCAGCAAAGGCGGCTAATGTGCAGATCGAAAGTGGCGACGTCGTGTTGCTCCACACCGGTTGGCTGGACATCATGGATGCTGACCCTGAACGCTTTATGGCAGGCCAACCCGGACTTGGTCTAAGCGGCGCCCGATATCTTGCCCAATTGGGTGTCGTCGCCGTTGGCGCAGACAACTGGGCATTGGAAGTGATCCCTGCAGAAAAAGATGGTGAGGTTTTCCCGGTTCATCCCGAGCTTTTAGCCAAAAATGGTGTCTACATACTCGAAAATATGGACAGTAGAGAGCTGGCTCGTGACAGCGTCACCGAATTTTTATTTGTACTCGGGCAGCCTCGCTTCGAAGGAGCAGTCCAGGCGGTGATCAACCCAGTCGCCATTCACTGACCGTTCGTTAGATATCCAACCTAATAGCGAGCAGGAGATCTTTTTACTCAGCGATCGGCTGCGCTCAAGATGACGGGAGGTTGTGGGGGGATAACGCCTCACGTCATTCGGGCACAAGTCTTGGTATAACGGAACTCGTCATCTCGATCGAAGCGGCGGTAGCTCGGTTTTCCAATCGTTACAAGCGATGCTCGCCGCCTGCCGCTGCGCGCAGGGAAACGATGCGTCCAGGGGCTCAATAAAACCGATTTGCACCGAACTGACCCTGAGATCATGCAAGATAGCTTCGGCCTGGCCCGAAGAAAATGACCATTCGGTCTGGTTCGATACTACTCTTATTGGCTGAATATCCTCGTTTCCTTATCCTTACCCAGCGGCAAAGCTATTTTTTTAGTGTTCGGTTTGATTCCGACGCAAGTTTAACGCCGGCAACTTGATGCTAACGTTCTGTTTTAGCACCTTGAAATACTCCGGTAGCACCAACATCAACGGGGTGACGACTAATGTCAGTACAGTAGCAAACGTCAGGCCATAAACGATGCTGCTGGCAAGTTTCACCCAATAGGCAGATACCTGCCCACCATAGACAATCTCGCGATTGATGATGTCGACACTCACATTTGTCGCTAAAGGTAGCAGTCCGAGAATGGTGGTGGTGGTGGTTAAAAAGACCGGGCGGAGTCGTTGGGCACCGGTTTTCACAATGGCATCCACTACTTCCGCACCTGCACGACGCAGTTCGTTGTAAGTGTCGATGAGGATGATATTGTTGTTCACGACAATACCGGCAAGTGCAACAATGCCGATACCCGTCAACATCACGCTAAAGGTTTGATCAAAGGTAAGTAGCCCAAGAAGAACGCCGGCGGTTGACATAACAACAGCAGAGAGAATTAAAGAGGCTTGGTAAAAACTGTTAAATTGTGCAACTAGCAGAATAAACATGAGCAGCAGCGACATCATGAAAGCGAAGCCAATAAATTCTATGGATTCGTTTTGCTCTTCGGTCGCGCCGCGAAATATGATGTGAATTCTAGGGTCGAAATTATTTTTCTGAACAAACTCTTGCAAGGATTTCACTTCGTTGTCGGCAACGATGCCAGGTTTCACGTTTGCACGAATGGTCATGATGTATTCGCCATCCACGCGCTCGATGGCGTCCAATTTGTTCTTTGCGCGTCGCTCGACAAAATTGCTGACAGGTACTGATCCGGCTGTTGTCGTAACGCGCAATTGATCCAGCGAATCCATGTTGCGTTCCGAGAGTGGATACCGCAGTCGTATCTCTACCTCTTCCTCCGCATCGTTCGGACGATATTCACCCAGATATAAACCATTGGTGACAAACTGAACCGCCGCACCCACCTCGTTAACATTGACGTTGAACAACGCTGCCTTTGAGCGATCGACAACCAGTTCCCATTCGATACCGGGTAACACACGGGTGTCCTCGACGTCCCGTACTGTATCCAATTGATCAAGATGCGCCCGTATTTTTTTGACTGTAGGCTCAAGGTCTTCACGGTATTTAGAGGAGACTTGTACCTGAATGTCCTTACCTGTGGGTGGACCATACTCCTGTTCTACAATTTCGAATTGTATGCCAGCGATCGGCGCCAATTTTACTCTAGCTGCTTCCAGGGTTTTTTCTCCGGTCGTGCCTTGCGCCCTCGCATTTTCCATGTCCAGAAATATACTACCCACCTGGTCAGCGGGTGCGCCGCCGCCAAAAAAGCTGACTTGCTGCGGACGACCTGTGCTGGTGAAGTAGGTTTTGACACCGTTCATGGGTAGCAGTAGTTCTTCGGACGTTGTTACCAGGTCCTGGATCTCAGCTTTGGAATAGTTACCGCGTGCGCTAATACTGACTCGGCCAAATGTCGGGTCAGTGGTCGTGAAGTAAATGTACCCGGCGCCGTAGCTCCCATAGGCCTTGAAAATAAGGAACAGAAAACAAAAAGTCACGGTCAGAATAATAACAGGGTAATTAAGCAGCCAGCGAAGAAAGCGTGCGTACGTCCCGGTGATGCCGCGAAGTTCTAAAACATCCCCGTGTTCGAGTATTTTGAGTTGCGCTACAGACTCGTCATCCAGACTGCCAGCCTTGCCAAAAAGAGCGCCAATCGTTGGTCCAAAAAACAAGGCATATAACAGTGACCCAAAAAGCACAGCAAAGACCGTAATAGGCAGGTACTGCATAAACTGGCCAGAAGTACCCGGCCAGAAAAACAGCGGTACAAACGCCGCAAGCGTTGTTGCGGTGGAGGCGAGCACCGGCCAGAACATGCGTTTGGCCGCCGCAATATAAGCCGTTTCTTTACTCATGCCCTCGGACATCTTTCGGTCTGCATATTCGATGACGACAATAGCGCCATCAATCAGCATGCCAAGCCCAAGCAGCATGCCGAACATCACCATGAAGTTGAATGATAGTCCCAGTGCATGGATGGCTGTGATTGCAAACAGGAATGACGTGGGTACTGCTGCCCCGACCAACAAACCTGAGCGCCAGCCCAAGGCTGCGACCACAAGAATCATCACCAGCGCCATGGCGGTCACGATATTTCCTTGTAGCTCTGTCACCTGCTGTTTTGCAAAGGGCGATTGATCTTGACTAAAGATCACGGAAATCTCGGAAGGGTAGTCCTTGGTGACTTCAGCAGTCAGTCGCCTGACCTCTGCATTAAGATCAATCACGTTCTCACCTGGACGTCTAAGTACGTCAACGGTGATCGCTGGTAATCCGTTAACAGCCGTGTAGGCTTCACGATCTTTAAAGGTGCGACGAATGGACGCAACCTTGTCCAGTGTGACGACGGTTTCCCCCGAGGACTTTATCGGCAAACTGAAAACATCATCCCGATTTTCAATTAACCCTGGCACCTTAATCGCAAACCTGCCCTGTCCTGTGTCCATTGCGCCTGCTGCAATTAGTGAGTTGTTGTTGCGTATTGCGTTGAACAAGTCCTGTTGCGAAATCTTGTAGTGTTCTAGCTTTGCCGGGTCAATGGTGGCTTCAAGTAACTCTTCGCGATGCCCGGACAGGCGTGCCTCAGTGACTGCTGGAATCGACTGCAATGCGTATTTTAGTTCAACGGCTTTTTGATACAGGACTCGTTCTGACACTGTCCTACTCGCAAGGCTGACCGCGATAACAGGATAGTCCGAGATACCAATGGCTTTAATGATGGGCTCTTCAGACGTGCTGGGGAGTTCAGCACGTGCTCGGTCCACAGCCGCGCGTACTTCTGATATCGCAATATCAGGATCAAAGGAAATATCAAATTTCAATGCAATGGTTGCAAGTCCCTCTCTTGCATAGGCGTTCACCTCTTCGATGCCTTCGAGTGACCGTACTTCTGCTTCAATCGGCCTGACAATCAGCCGATCTGCATCTTCTGGAGAGATGCCAATGTGTGGAATTGTTACCAACACCAACGGAATGGTAATGTCCGGATCAGCTTCGACGGTGATGGTAGCTCTGGCGACAATGCCAGCAAACAACAGCATGACTAATACGCTCAGGGTGGTGCGTGGATGTTTAATGACAGTTTCAATGATGGCGTGCATATTAACTCCCGCTGTTTAATTCTTTCGCGGGTACTGTCTCAACTTGTTGACCGGCAAATACTAATTCTTGACCGACAGTGATGACCTCCGCGGTAGCAGGTAAACCCGTTAACCAAACGCCGGTAGCGGTATCGCTGACAATCTGAACTTCAATAAATCTAACAATGTTATCGGCGTCGACAACTTTTGCGCCAATGGCGCCAGCATCATCTAGCGATAGTGAAGCGGGTGATGCATTGTGAGCCATCACGGTACCCTGCGTGAGAACCACCTCTGCGGAAAGCCCATCACGCAGCAAGAAGTCGCTGTTATCTACCTCAATTTCTATTCGATACGTTCGTGTTACTGGATCGCCAGCATGGCTGATAAACGACACTCTTCCCACGCGGTGCACGCCACCACGAATAGCGACAGTTGCGTCACCACCTAGCGTGATATCGCCGAGTTCCTGTTCCGTGACATGGGCGACGATCAGTAGTGGGTCCGGGTCCAGCACTTCTGCACAAACCTGCCCCAATTGCAGGTAATCGCCAATATTCATCGGTCGTTCCTGAACAAGTCCTTCAAAGGGTGCAATGATCTGACGATGCGCCAAATTCAGCTCCTGAAGTTTGAGGTTTGCTCTGGATTTAATCAGCCTGACTTCAGCGGCCGCAATTTGCACCTCTCCCTGAAAGCCTTGTTTGGAAAGCTTTGTCAGGCCTTGATGTTCAAGACGCGCATGACGCAAATTGGACCGGGCTTCATCGAGTTTGATCTGGCGATCATCCAGGGCCAACTGGCAAAGCAGTTCGCCTTTTTTTACCCTGGTTCCTTTTTCTACTGGCAGATTGACGATGCGTCCACTGGACTCTGCACGTAACTTCACCAGCCGTTTGGCTTCGGTCTGCCCGCTGGCCGTTATTTTAACGGTGTAGGGCATAGCCTGACTTAAGCGAGTTTGAACCCGTGGTATAGCGTTGTGGTGTGGGCTTGCTACCTCTGCATCACTGGTTGCTTCGGGTACAGCTAATTGGCCCGATATCAACCAGGTGACGAGCACGACGGTGGTCACGACGGCGATGGTATAGGTGGACTTCACGAGTTACTTTGACTGCACCGAAAAGGAAGCGTGGGGAAGGTACCATAATCAAGTTAAAACCGCATCTGTACAGATACCCCCCGTTTGGAAACAGCATGTTTCGATAATGAGCTTACTGTTCGAAGATCGGAGTAAAAGCTAAATTTTTTAGAGCCGTTTGAGCGCACTTTTTGTCCCGTCAGTCACCCAGTTAAGCTCGAGTGCTATGGCCGCGACCGCTGGTCATGATCATCATTAGCGTGAGATGACTGTTTACACTAGATAGAGACGCTAGCGATCAGTGATACTGTTTCCCTTTTAGCAGGCCTAAATGACAATGAATCAATGGATCGAAGGTGATGTGTCCGTAAATGGATTGCCGATTCACTTTTATAGGACCTGCGGTACAGGCAAGCCAACACTGTTGCTGGCGCATGGGTTTAGCGACAACGGCTTGTGCTGGGGTCGGGTAGCGCGTGAAATGGAAGTTGAGTTCGATCTGATTATGGTGGATGCGCGGAATCATGGACAATCTGGGCGGGGTATTTGCTCATCAGATGATCTGACAGACGATCTTGCGGCAGTTATTACAGCTCTAAGCATTGGGCCAACGTTTGCGTTGGGCCATTCTATGGGCGCGGGCACGGTTGCTGGTTTGGCCGCACGGTATCCTGGTTTAGTCAGTAAGATTGCGCTTGAGGATCCACCCTGGGCCGAAGACCCAGGTGTTGAAGACGATGCCAAGGCGGACAAACGGCGGGAAGGGTTTAAAAAATTTCTGCAAAGTGTTTCTAGTATGTCCGACGAAGCAATATTGGCCATGGGTAAGAAGCAGCATCCTGATTGGCGTGATGATGAGTTTCCTGCATGGGTTCAATCCAACCGGCAGGTAGGTTTAGATGCGCTTTCAGGGATGAAGTATCGCGACTGGCGCGACAACGTTGCTAAAATTCAGTGTGATACTTTGGTGATTCACGGGGATGAAGATCGCGGCGGGATGTTAAAGCAAGTCGTCGTTGACCGCCTTGTTCGGGACAATAATAGTTTCAGTGCACATCACATTCCTGGCGCAGGTCACAATATTCGTCGGGAGCAGTTTGCGCTATATTTGGCGGCGGTTCGTGACTTTTTCGTTTGAAATCCAAGTCAGTTTGCCGCGGGAAATTTCCCGGTGCTGCGCCTGGCGCTTTTTTTTTAGGCCAATGTTGACCGCGTAGATCGGTTCAAAGTGATGCCGGTTCCAACAGGCAGGGAGCCTGGAGGCTTCGGTGGTGAAGACCAGGGTTGGTGGCGCCATCGCGGTTAAATTTGGCTTTTTAGCCAGAGAGTAAACACGAAAGTAATTCGTTGATCTTTAATGACTAGCAGCAGCCCTTAGTGGGCGCCTTTGTGGTTGGTCGTCATCCCTATCAGAACGACAGCGAGCATCATTGGCATGAGCCTGCCAGTGGCGCATCGCCAACTTTAGGTCGGTAATCTGTACCCAATGCAGCGCAAAATAAAAGAAGACGCTATGAGACGAGGCAAAATAGATTCGGTCTAGATTCGGTCGAGATCTATTTCTTCATCATCCATTACCCTGCTCGGGACCAGCATTGTCAGCGCTAATGTAAGGAAAATAACCAAAGCGACAACAATAAAAGACCCTGTAAATCACGAATTGATAGACCCTGATATTGATAGGCCCTGATATGGACAGGCCCTGATATTGATAGGCCCTGATATGGACAGGCCCTGATATGGACAGGCCCTGATATGGACAGGCCCTGATATTGATAGGCCCTGATATGGATAGGCCCTGATATGGATAGCCCCTGATATTGATAGCCCCTGATATTGATAGGCCCTGATA
>Ga0209830_10000133_pt1 | contig 83519 bp, 69 predicted proteins | sample ArcticOcean_MG_C_12_FD_187439 | JGI IMG/M metagenome (GOLD analysis project Ga0209830, IMG submission 187439) | Marine microbial communities from western Arctic Ocean - ArcticOcean_MG_CB8_130 (SPAdes) (version 2) | ecosystem: Environmental > Aquatic > Marine > Oceanic | place: Arctic Ocean...
CCCGTGACCGTCACCGCCGGGATCGGCGACGCGCGGAGCGTGAGTTGCGGTTATATGACACCTGCGCCGTTGGTGCTCACGACGACAAGTTTTGGTGCTGGGGGCGAAACTATCAATACCAGCTCGGTTTAGACGGACCCAACACGAAACGACTGGTACCCACCGTGGTGTTTGGGATCAAAATGCTTCTTCGCGAGTGCGCGTGCTGCGACACGAGGATGCAATTAATGGGACTCAACGTAGAGCGGTGTGTCGTCCCGGTCAACTGACTGAGTCGTATCTCGCAAGTGCCAGCTCGACCGAGAATCAATCCAAAGCGGTTGCGGAAACGGAGGGCTGACAGGCAGCCTCCGTGTTAATTTACAAATTGTATTTACCTGTAATAGTAACCGCTCTACTACCTTCACTGCGTTTTCGATCCTTTCGCCAGTCGCATTCGCGTCCGTGGTCCGGACGAACCGCCGTCGCCGCGACGCCGCGCGCTGAAATCGAGAAACAACGGACGGCCGTGCCGTTTCGGACGCCGAAATTAACAACGTGGCGGGCGTTTCGCTGGTAAAGAAAAGTGTCAGTCTTGTATGGGCAAACAGTGTCTGGATTTGGGAAATACAATACGTGTGGATGACGAAATGCGTGACAAATGATGACGGAAGTTTAGTTTCGGTCACCATCAACTTGGAAGTCGGGCTTTGTCACTCCTCGTCGCGCGTCTCACCGCCCCCCACCGGCCCCGATGACGTCCACCGGCATCGACGCGAACTCCATCAAGGCCATCATCGCCGCGAACGTCCCCCAGACCTTCGATGAGCTCTTCCCCTTCGTCGGCGTGGTCAAGAGCCTGACCCGCGACGAAATCAAATCTGACATTCTCGCCGGCCTCACCGTCGCCGTGATGGTCGTGCCGCAAGGCATGGCGTACGCCGCGCTCGCGCAGCTCGCGCCCGAAATCGGCCTCTACAGCTGCATCATGCCCATCTTGGTGTACGCGCTGTTCGGTTCGTCCCGACAGCTCGCCGTGGGCCCGGTCGCGATGGTCGCGCTTCTCACCAGCGCCGGGCTTTCCGAGCTGCAAGACCCGGTCGAGGACCCCGTACGGTACCAGCGGCTCGCGTCCACCCTCGCGCTGGTGGTGGGGCTGCTTCAAGCCGGTATGGGTTTGCTGAAACTCGAGTTCGTCGCGCGGTTCCTGCCCCACCCCGTGCTTTCCGGGTTCACCAGGTAGGAACTTTCCCGTTCACCACATTCCGCCTCTGCGATTGCCCATACGAGACTGACACTTTCTTTATTTTCATCTCTAAGCGCCGCCGCCATCGTCATCGGGTGTTCGCAACTGAAAGACATCTTCAAGCTCCCGCTTCCGCGAAGCGAGCGGCTGCAAGACATCCTTGAGGTGTTCTTCGCCAAGCTCCCGGAGACGCACGGCATGACCTTCGGGGTCGCGATTGCGAGCATCGTGTTTTTACTCGCCGCGAAGCAAGTCAAGCGCAGGGTGAAATCCCTGAAACGGTTCCCGGAAGCACTGTTCCTGGTCGTGTTTTTCATCCTCGTCAGCCACTACGGCGACTTTTCCGAAAAAGGAGTCAAAGTGATCGGCCACGTCCCAGCCGGGTTCCCCGCTATGCAAAACGTGCTCTGGAGTGATATCGGCAGTCTCGCCGGAACCGCCCTGTCAATCGCGCTGGTCGGTTTCCTGGAGTCCTTCGCGGTTGCGAAAACAATCGCGGAAAAAGAAGGGTACCACATGTCCGCGCAACGCGAGCTGATCGGCCTCGGCCTCGCGAACGTGGTGGGCGCCTTTTTCAAGTGCATGCCCACCACGGGCGGATTTTCGCGCTCCGCGGTGAACTACCAAGCCGGCGCTAAATCCACCCTGGCGTCCCTGGTCACCGCGGCGTTCATGATCCTCACCGTTTTGGTGTTAACGCCGCTGTTCACGGACCTACCGAAACCCATTTTAAGCGCCATAATTGTCGTCGCCGTGGCCACGCTGGTTGATTTTCAAGAGTTTGTACATCTGTGGCGAATCGACAAACGCGACTTTACCCTGGTGATGGTGGCATTCCTGTGTACCCTGTTCTGGGGTTTGCTGCAAGGCATTCTGGTGAGCGCCGCGCTCGCGGTGGTGATTCTGGTGCACCGCGTGTCGTCGCCGCACAGCGCCGTTCTTGTCCAAATCTCCGAAGGCGTTTTCCGGAACAAAGCGCGGTTCCCAAAGGGTACGGAAATCCCAAAGACGCTCATCTACCGGCTAGACGCCCCCCTGTTCTACGCCAACGCGGAGTCGTTCCGGGATGAGCTGAGCCATTTAATCGCCGAAAACGACCCGAAGGTTGTCATCATCCACGGAGGCGCGATGCCGCACGTCGACTCGTCGGGGGTCGCGGTTTTGGTGCAAATACAAAACAAGTGCCACGCGCGCGGGAAGAAACTGCTGCTCGCCGAGTTCAACGGCCCGACCAGGGACGCTTTGCGCATGAACTACGGGTTCACGAAACATGGGGTTGGTGGTGAAAATGACGATGGAAACGATCCATCAGGCGCCGGGCATGACGCTGAAAAAGATTCCTCAAAAGTGGAGGCGTTTTTGACGCTGGTGGAAGCCGTGGCGCGCGCCAAGGTGCTTGTGCAAATCTCGGCGAAGGAAGACGTGTCCCTTGTGGTTGAGGAGACAGACGAACAAGAACGGCGGTCGTTCGAGGCGGAGGCGAAAACCGTGGTCAGCGCGCGCGAGTAGCCGGCGGTACTTTCCTTGTGACGCATCATTTTAATTTTATATTCACCCCCGCACGAGCGCTCCCTCGCCCTCTGCCCTCGACCAGAAAGAAACTGCAGAACGCACCGCCTCCGGAAGCGAAAACGTGGCAATTTCCACGTGGTCGTCGTCTGCCATGGTGACGGTGAGGCGCAACGGCGACTGGCGCTCTGCGGGAAGCGACGCGTGAGGTTGACTTTGCCACTCGACTTTTTGAATTTTCGCCTTCCAAATCAGGTTTGGGCTTTCGTCACTTATTCCCGTGTTAACAACAGCGGGTAGCGCAGTTCCCCTCGCACCCGAGGACACCACCACGGCAACGGGTGTGTTCAGCGCGCGGTCGTCCCGTGATTGTGTTCTTATTTGTTGACGACAGAGCGGGTGGCGGGTACGCGACGAAAGCCTCGGTGGGCCTGGGGGTGGCGAACGAGTGTGGTGTCTTGTCGTTGAATTGAGCGTTTCGGGTTAACAACGATATTTAGACGCGCCATGTGGGGCGGTGCGCTCGACCCCGAGCCGAGGGCGCCACCCGCCGCGGCGCCCTATCCCGACGCGCAATACGCGATGACCGCGTCTGAGTTCGACGCGCGACTCGAAACGTGGGGAGCTTCCGCGCACGACGGGTCCTTCGACGCGCAATTCACCAAAAGCTTGGCTTGGGGGGAACTGATGCGAAATCAAGAGATTCGCGCGGCGGTTCGGTTCGCGTTGATCGCGCTGGTCCCGCTAACTGTGAGCGTGTTCCACACCTTTGCTGCGCTTCCGTTACCGGAGTCGTTTGACACAGACCCGGTACCGAACGCGATGGCGCTGCGCGGAGCGTGTGACATCCAGAACGGCGAAGTGGAGAAGGTGCAACGGCGACTACGTGCGGCGTTTGCGGCGTTCGCGGCGCTCCTCGCGGCAGTCGCGGTCTTTGTCATGGCAACACTCGCGGTTTCCGACTCTTCGCCGGTCGTGGTGCTTTTGAGGGTGGTTGGAGAACGCGTGAGAGTCTCACGAATCACGACGACCCAAGAAACCACAAGCCTCAAGAACCCCCCAGAGACGAAGGAAACGAAGCGCGATGAGGAGGAAAATACGACGCGCACGAAACCAGTCGAAAGCTCGCCCAGGCCGTTTGCCAGACCACGACTTGGCCAAGGGCCTTATAGCCCTTGACTTGGCGATATAACGCTTTTTATCGGAAGCCTCGAGGCACAACGACGCGCACAACGACGCGCACACGACACCCTTCGCGATGTCTTCCACCGCGTCGGCAGCCACGGCGTGTCGCACGCGGAAGCGAGCGCGTGCGAACCGCGATGCGAACGCGGGCGAGGCCATCCCCGGCATTCTCAACGACATCGTCGTCGCGCACATCCTTGCTCTTATTATCCTTATTATCCTTTTATTATCCTTACATATGCGCATTACATTCATACCGGGCACAACGCGTCTGTCGTGTGCTTTTGCGTACGGTCGCTCACCGTTCGTCGTCCCGAACGACGCGCACCGGATCCATGTTTTTAAGTTCCTCAAAGCTCAAACTGATTACGTTTCCCGGTTTCGTCGCATTGGATAGCACATCCACCCGTGTCTCCACCAGCTCAAGTTTCTTGGCTCTCGGCATTTTCTTGATTGCGATTTCACGTCGTGTCGCTTGCGACCGGTCGACCGCAGTCTCGGCGTACCGCAGACGCACGGGTGGGTCTCCCCGAAGCGCCTTCGCGCCTCCAGCTTTCCATCCCGCGTGCTGCTCTAGCCGTCTCTTCACGTCAATTGTCACCCCAGTGTACAGCTTGCCACTCTTTGTTTCCACCACGTACACGAACCATCCTGTGCGTCTCTTCACTCCGGACGTGCCCACAGCAGCGGCGGAAACGGTAAGCGTCGCCGCCGCGCGCGCGATAGACATCACCGCGCGCGTGTGGAGTGTGCTGCTTTTTGGATCGTTCCAGAAAGAAACCTCGGAACGCCCGAAAAAAAAAAAACGACGACTTTTTGTCTGCGTTCCGCCCCTCCCACGAGCACCACTCTCACGAGCCCAGCACCGTATGTCCCGTCCCAGCGTCCGATCCGACGGCGAGCTCGAGGGCGCGATGTATCACGGCATCGCTAGCGCAACTGCGCCGTCACAAACCGCGCACGGGCGCGACCACGGGCAAAAGACGAGTACCCCGAAAGTTTGGCCGAGCTTTTTTTCAGCAGAAAAGGCGTCCCCCCCCACTCGTTTCAACCCGTCCCTGCGACCCGTCCCCGAGGTGTACCCCCTGATCGCGGTGGTGTGTGCGGGTTTGGTTTTCGTGGGCATGATCGCGTGGCAAGACTTGACCAAGAACCACGAAGTGCTGATTCGGAAACACCAAAGGTCGGTTCGTAAGCTGGGGGTGGTTAACAAGCAAGACGACCCCGAGTTGTTCGCGAAGGTAACGCGCCAGGCCAAGAACGCGTACGACAACCCCCTGCGGCGGTACGTGTTGGGTAAGAAACCGGACTTGTTCCCGTGGCTGCTAGGTACGCCGGAAAAAGACCCAACGGTGAACCTTTCCAAGGAAAAGTGGAAACGGTCCGCCGAGGACGGCGCGAGAGAAAAAAAGTGAAGAGACAAAAGAGGGAACAAGCGAACGATGTGACAGACCCAACTACATGTACATTTTTGGGGCCCTCCCCCCCTTCTATTCGATGACGATATCGTCCAAATCCACCTCATCGTCGTTCTTCGCCAGCGCCCCGGAAAACCCCCCGCCCAGCCGGGCGAGCTCGGCCATGAACGTCTCGGGCGTGAACAACTCAGTGCCGCCGATCAACACTTCGCGGCCGAGTTGTTCACTCAACACAAACGCTTCTCTGGTTTCGCCCCTAGTCACACCACCCACGACGAAGATAATCAGCCTGCGAGATGGAATGACACTGCCCGAACGCTTGTTGTGATGTTGCCGCTGAGCTTTCTTCGCGGTGTGCGTCATCGCTGTCTGTTCGTCCAAACCGGTGAGGTTCCCGACGGAGCCACCACCTCCGTTTGAACCGCCAAACTCGGCGTCGCTCCCTAGGGACGACGAACCCATGCTGTGCGTGGGCTTGCGGTTTTTCGACGCCCAAGTGGTGCCCACGTTGGGTCGTGCCGTCCGCGCTGACTTACCTGGGGTCTTAGGAGCACCGCCCGCGGTTCCGGGTCCGGGTCCGTTGCTTCGCACGGGCGAGCCGTGCGGTTGCGCGGTCGCGCCGTTCCCGGGTTGACCTCCGTCCCCTCCCAGTTCCGGGTACTCGCTCAAGGACAGGCTCCCGCCATCCATCGCCAGACCCAGGTGGTTCACCTTGGGAAGAAACCGGTTCAAATCCCACCCCGATTTCCGCTCGTGCACCACTGGCCTCTTGCTTTTCGTGGTTTTGAAACCAACCCCCGCCGCGGCGGAGGTACTTAGCGAGGTTTTGGGTTTCCGAACCTTCACCCCCAGCTTCTCAAGCGCCATCACCACGGCCAGGTCGCCTTGTGTCAACCCCGTGGCTCTTGCCCACCGCTGGCGTTCGGTGTCGTCGAACTTCTCCGGGTGCGACGCGGCGTAGAGCAACACCAGGCGGAGCTTGTCACACGGACGCAATTTATCACCGCTAGCTTGCGCGTCGTTGAACAGCCCAATGATCTCCTTGGAAGTGGCTTCGCCGAAAATAACCCGCTCCTCGAGCCGCCCGACTTCGCTCAAACCAAAGTCGGTGAGGTTTTTGTTGATTGAAGCCGCAATTGAGGTGTGAATGGACAGCTTGGCCTGCGCCTCCATGAACCGCGGCAACGATTCAACCGCGCGTTTAAGCGACCCGGTGGTTCCGTCGTGGCCGCGCTTTGGGTGCAACCGGCCGTTCAGCTCGCCAAACGTCTTCGCCTTTTCCGCAAGCGCGTTGAGCGCGAACGCGACGTGTTCGTGCCGCAGCTCTTTGAAAAGCGAGTCGTGCTCTCCTATGACGGTTTGTTTTTTTTGTACCCCAGTACCGGTGGTGATTTCGTACGTGTACAGCCCGGAAGTGTGGTGTATGGGCAGCAAGTCAAACAAAAGCGCTTCATACGTCCACTCGCGCGCGACGGGCGCGATCGGGTCGAATGATCGATCTAAAATCAAAACGTCGCAAGTGCTTAGTTGCGAGCTTCCCCCTGCGTAGGATTGACCTGCGGCTGCATTTGCGTTAGTCGTCAGGCCCAGCATCGTTCGGTGCAGCCGGTGTGCCACCGCGGCTGCTGGGGACGTGCCTGCCTTGTCGTCGATTCCTTTGTCCCCGTACCGAATCGACGGAAACTCCCCGAGCGAACTCAACACCGTGGCGAGCCGCTTGGCGCTCGTCTCCGCCGCGTCCGTAAACGCCCTGTCTGGTTTGTTGTCCCCAAAGAACAGGGACAGCGCCCCCGCTTGTCCAGTGGTGAACGTGTTCGTGTCCTTGGTTTGGTACTCCAAGTTCAGCTCCACCAAGGTTGCGAGGCTTGCCACGAGGCCTTTGCATTTCTTTAAAGTCTGCAAATTGTCTTTGGGAATCGGGGAGGAGAAAAACACGTGCGCCCTCCTGTACAGCCGCTTGGCGATGTCACCCGAAGACCAGTCCGCGCACAACGCTAGTAGGCTCGCTAAGCTGGGCGAGATGAAATAAACAGCATCCAGATGCACCTGGGGCTCCCGCCCCTTTCCCAAGCTCTCAACAAGCGAAACCCCCTCGTTGGTCAAATCGCTCATCCCGCAACACGCACTCAAAACCGGGGTGGTCACCGTGTCCACGATCAGGACTTTCCACTCACCCCCCCCCGAGGCGTTCACCTTGCCCATCATGTCGACAAGCAACCGACGCTTCGTCACGGCGCGGAAGCTGTCATGGTCGTCCGGAGACGCCATCGGAAGCGGCGCGCGCGCGCAACGATGAAAAGAAGGCGCGTGTCTTTTGTTCTTTTTGGAGTTTTGGAAAATCCCGAATGACTTGCAGGAGTTGACGTCCTTCCCCACACTTCTGCTGTGCGGGCGGGGTCTGCGCGGGAGCGGTTGCATGAAGCCCTCGCGCCGCTCCTCAGGGCGTCGGCGGCGAAAAAGCGTGTCGCACTTGCCGCAGGTGGTCACTCCGGGAGGGACGCCCTCCGCGCCGTTCGCGAGCTTGCCACAAGATGCGCCACGCCCGCCGTGTCCTTCCGGATTCGACCCCGAGGTTTGGGAAAGGGTCGTGGACATCGCAGTGACCGCCAGTGTCAAACGCGGCGACGACGAGACCGAACGACCGCAGGCCACGCCGGGCTGGGCGACGACACCGTCATTCCAGGAACAAGCCCGTTTGCGGAACGACGAAGACGCGACCGAAGGCGACACCCTCTCTTCGACGCCCCAAATCTTGAAACAAACTTCCGATGCAGCTTTGCAGAAACAAAACCAAGACACGCTCGGCGCGGCGCGCGCCGCGGTTGCGCGTTGTTCCAACCCCGACGACGACCGTGACGTCGACACATCCCTTTTGGTACAGTTCGCGCTGCTTCGCGAGGACTGCCAGCCCAGAGATACAAGGGTGGTGGGTGACGGGTTCGTGGACGACACGAACACAAACGGCGACAGTCATCTCAGCCGTGTAAAAAGCCAAACCGAACAAAACGAGCGCGACGCCGCGCTTTCCGCGCTCGAAACGGTGCGGGACGAAAACGCGCTCGAAGTGGACAGGCTGTGCGCGACGCACTACGAGCAATTCACGGCAGCGGTGGCGCAGCTGGAGGACGTGCGTGCTGGGGTGGTACAGCTGGGAAAAGAAAGTACGGCACAGAACGACGCGCTTCAACTAGCGGGCGCGCCGTTGCTCGCCGCGCGGCGCGTTTGCCAAGGCAAGCGGAACGCGGCGACAAGGCTGGCGAAAGCGGGGGAGGTTGCGGAGATGTGTCGCCACGCCTCGCAAATCGCGTGCGATGCGAAACACGCGCTGGACGAAGGAAGGTGGTACGACGTGTTGCGTCATGTCGACGTGTTGGAAACACGCATTTTACCGGCCCTGGCGCCGCGGCCGGCGGCGCGCTCGGCGTTCGTTGACTCGGACGACGAAGCTTTAGTTCGCGGCGACGGCACCAACGGCGGTGAGGGAAAAGAAAAAACGACGCACGGGTACGCAGTCGCGCGCGCGCTCGCGTCTTCCCTGCTCCGAGATTGCGCTCGCGCGCGCGATGCCGCCGTGCGCGGCGCGGACGCGCTCGCCGCGGAGTGGCTCGTCGCAGCGCGCGCCGCAGCGCCGGCGGCGGGCAAACAAGCTCTGTCATTTGGAGCCTGTACTGACGTGGATTCGGACGCACCGACACAAAACACGCAGGCCACGCGCGCGCGCGCTTTCGCGCACGCGGCGGTTACGCATGACCGAGTTTCCATGCGGGTCTTGGCAGACGAAAGCGTGCTTAGCGCGAGACGCGCGGGGCCATCGGCGATTGCGGCGGCGCATCGCGCCGCCGTCGACGTCGCCGCCGCCGCGGACGCCGCGAAGGCGCGGCGGCAAGCCGCGGAACTCGAGACGGTGACCGATACTTCGTGTTCTATGGACGGAGTACTTTTGCCGCCCGCGACGCACGACACCGACACAGACTCGGCCACAGAAAAACAAAAACCCAATACGCCTTTGAAACGCCGAATTGACTTCACCGCGGCCTGTGAATCGGCTTTGAAAGACGAAGACGTTGAAAGGGCGTCTTTGAAACAAGAGAGCGTCTCATCGTCGTCGACGCGACCTGCGTCGTCGCTCGCGCTGACGGGTGCCCCAAAAACAGAACCCGCCAACCCGTTCCACGTTTTGGATACCTCCCAACACTTTGACGTACAAATAGCCCCTTTGCGACGCGCGTTCCGGGTGTTCCACGCGGTCGGGCTGGGTGATGCATTCACGGTGCGTGTACGTGAACAGAGGGCGCTGCAACTCACCGCGGATTGCGCGTTCGGCGAAACCGCCTCTCCGGACGACGCGCTTCGCTTGTTGATCAACGTCACTTTTGGGAAATTCGTGGGGCACTTCGCCGTGGAGGTTTCTTTGACGAAAGAAATGCCTGAGCTGTTTTCCAAACGTGCGCTGCTTGAAACGTTTCACGACGCGTGCGCAGCGCTGGAAAAGCATTTAGTCGCAAAACTTAACGGCGCCGCGCAAGCCGCGGTGTGCCGCGCGGTTTTGGACGCGGTGGAGCTCGCGTGTTTGGCGCTTTCGCGGTTGGGGTTCGAGGGCGCGGTCGGGTTGTTGGCGAACGTGTCAACCGTGATCAAACAAAAAGTCGTGCGGTTGATGACGGAAGCCGCGGTGGAGTCGTGTGTTTTGAGCGGTGCAAAGGAGTTGAAAGAAAGACTGGGAAGAAGTGCGCCCTCTGTCAGTACTTCTGGTAGTGGTAACTCGTCGGCAACGTTGTTGAGTCGTGACTCAACAACCCACGGTCCCGGACAGACCTCTGCTGTTGGTGACAAAAATAGTCAACCGCCTTGTTCCAAAAACACGCAACCGCGTCGTTCCGCAAACGCCTTCGACGTGGAAAATGCGGCGCAGGCTTTCGCGGTGGAGTGCGGGTCGTTTCTGGGGAACACGGCGAGGCTTGATGAGGTGACAAACAATATGGGTTTCGTGGACGTCGCGGCGAGAAAAACAAAAGCGTGCGTGACTCTTCTCGCCGAGACGTGCTTCACGCCTTTGGCGGTGGGCGACGATAAAAAAAACGTTTCTCTCGACGAGAAAACGTTTGCCGTTTTGATCGCGGATTCCGCGTACCTCGATTCCAAAGTCGCGGCTTGGTGTCAACTCGCGGGCGCGGCCGCGGAACACGCGGGGCGCGGAATGCACGCGCCGTCTCGTGAAACCCAGCCGAGCTTCCATGCGAGGTTGGCGCACGCGAAGGGGTTGGCGGCGTTGAAGCCGGTTGCGCTGACACTTTCAGATACTTTGGAGAACACTTTCGCGCCGTTTACCGAAACCAAACTAAGCGCCACGAAAGGTTTGTTGGGCTTAATAAAACACCGTCTGGAGCAAGAGACCGGCACGTCATCGTCTACTTCTAAACAAGAAAAAGAAAAAGAAAAAGAGAAAGAAACCGAGTGGTGGTTTTTACCGCACACGCCGACCGGACCGTCCGAACACGCCAGCGCGGCGGCGGCGTATATCTACGGCGACGTGGCGCGGGCGCTCCGTGTTTTACCGGATTCGCGGACTAAATTTGCTGTCGCATTTCAAACGTTACTGAGCCTATCGAACTGCGTGTTGATTTCCATGGAGCGATCGGAGTGCCGCTGCGTCAACCAAAACGGCATTTTCCAAATGGAACAAGACCTGGTTTCGTTTGAACACTTAGCGGACGTTCTGGTGGATTCGGTGTTGACGGATGATGGAAACGGCGGAAACGGCGCCGCCGCGGATGTATTCGCTGGTGGTGGAATCACGGGAGATGCATCCTTCACGAATTCCCCGACCCCATCGTCCCACACCTTGAAACGTAAACTTCGTCGCGCGTTTACGTCGTTGCGCGCCATTCTTGCGTTGTTCACGGAACCTGGCGATGACGAACTGGGTGACGTCGACGACTTCGCGACGAACGCGCTTACGGGCGGGGACGGGGACGGTCATGATGACGAAAACGAAAATGATCACGTCGCGCCCGCGCTCGCCGCGGCGCGCGCGCAAAGAATCCTGGAGAAGTTCAAGGAGGCTGGCGCGAAGAAAGCGTCGCCGTTGGGGAGTGTTGCTTTCGCGGGGAAGAAACGCGTGGAGGCGGTTGCGAAAGCGCTCAAAGCGAAAGCGGCGGGGGAGAAGTAGTTGACGGAGGTGGGCGAGAAGAATAATCTCTGATCGTGAGTATCGTTACGATACGGGGAGAGTAGCAAACCGCAAAGCTTTTGTTTCCAAGAGAAAAACATTACACCCCTTTCTCACCCTTCGCTGGACCTCAATAATCTCTTTTCTGCGACTGGTTGCTTGTGATGACGCAAGACCGGCATTTTTTGAAGTTTGCCCGCGTTTTTCAACCAGTGATCCTCTGACGCCCGCCAATGATGTGTCTCAGCCAGGTCAATTCACGATCAAAGCACCTCGCGCGCGTTCGCGCTGAGGCCCCCCCCCGGAAGCCCCTTTCTCGAGTTTCTTCCGTGACACACACTCGCGCGATGGCGCTCGCCGCGAGCGCCGCGGCTGTTCGCGCGCCAAGGGCTTCGTTCGCCACATTCGCGCGCGCCGATCGCGGACATCCCGAGCCTGGCAATCATCATTTTGGGCTCCGCGCGCGCGTTTCCGGTGCGGCGGCGTCTTCTGTTTTGAGCTCCCGTTTCGCGACCCCCGTGGCGCTGGCGCGCGCGTTTCGCGGCCCGATCCGCGCACCTCCCAGGCCCGCCCTCCCCGCCGTCGTGGCGGAGTCCGCCGGGGAGACGGATTGGAACGATGAGCCCACCGTGAATGTCCCCATCAGCTTTTTTTCAGTTCTGAATTTGTCCCCGGCGCGGGCCTCGCCCGCGAGCATCGAAGCCGCGTACACCAGCGTCATCCAGCGCGAGCTCGTGGAGGGGTTTAGCAACAACTGCCTCGCCGCGCGGGCTGACTTGGTGGACGCCGCGGCGCAGGTGATTTCCGACCCCGAGCTGCGGGCGGAGCACGAGTTTGATTTGAAAAACGGACGGCTCACCCCCGTGCCCGCGTCGCAGCTGGGCGGCGCCCTGGCTTTGATGCAAGAAGCGGGGGAGCACGAAAGCGTGATTGAGTACGCACCTGAGTGCTTAGCTGCGGCGCGGTCACGGGTAGCGCGACGGGACATCACCCTCTCCGCTGCGCTGGCGCACTGCGAGCTGTCGCACAACGCTTTGACCGCGACGCCCCCGAGGGTGGGCGAGGGATGCGAACTTCTAGACATCGCGTCGTCGATTTTGATCGCCGAAGCGGGACGGAGTTTCAGTAGGGAGCTCCAGGAAACCATCGATTTGACCCTACGCGAGATGGCCCCGGCGTACGTAATAGAGCTCATCGCGATGCCTCTTGAATCAAAAAGAGAACGCGCCGCCGGGGTACGCGCGCTGCGGCACATCCTGTGGGCGGAACCCTCAAACGCGCTAAACGACCGTGACGCGTACGTGGTGGAGGTGAACCGGCACCTCACCGCGAACGAAATCAGGGATTTGTTCACGGAAGCCCCGGACAACGTCCCCGCGGATCAGGAGGAGGTGTACCAAAGCGCCATGGCGCTGATGGTGGTCGGGTACCGGGAAAAAAGACCCGCCCTGATCGTGGACGCGGGTACGTAGTTGCGCGTTTCCCAAATCCAGAACCTGTTTTACCTCCAACGCCGGCGACTGTGTTCGGACCGATTACGGTGACTGTTCAATCCGATCACCACGACTGTTGTCCATACATCGTCCAATATACGTCCAATACACATATCGATTACCCTGACTGTTGTCCAATACATCACTGACACTTTACGTGCACAATCGCAGACGAGATGCTGGCGCATCTCGAGCAAAACGCGTACGCCGCGGCGCGGGAGGCGCGTTCCACGGCGGAGCGCTTGACGCGCGCCGCCGCGGAATCGGGGCAGCCGCCGCCCCACTCGGCGTGGCAGATGCCACCTGCGATGCCTCCGGTGAACGTGGAACGAGCGGTTTGCCAGCTGCTGCTGGGCAGGGTAGAGGACGCGGTAAGGGCCTTTCCCAATCACCACACGCCGCCTCTGCGATTGCCCATACCCCGACTGACATTTATTTTTACAATCTCAGGCGTACTCACTCGGCATGGGCCCCGACCCGACGCCCTACGCGCTCGATCCGTCCGTTGAGAAGTTCGTGACCGAGCACTCGCCTTCGGGTGACTGGACGGAAGGTCTCATCGCGCTGGCGGACCGGTGGATCGCGGACGTGCTTTTCCCGTCGTTCCGTGACAGCGCGAGGGTGGAACGCGTACCCACCGTGGGGCAGTGGTTCGACGAAAACGAAGTGCAGCGCTTTTGCAACCGGTACGAAAGTAACCCCCGGTTCGCGAAGGCGCTCGCGGCGCTTGACGACGCTGGGCGGTCGGTTTCCAAAACCGTCTCGGTAATTTTCGCCGGCGGCGCTGGGGACGTCCCGGGGCTACGAGCGGAAGCTGTGGTAGGTACGGCGTATGGGGGGTTGAGCATGTCTAGAGCCGCCCGAGACGGGCGGCGCGCGCGGTTCAGGCGGACGATGCGTGAAAACCCAATCGCGGCGAACGTTTTGTTTTTCGCAGCCGTCGCGGGGGGCGCCGCACTGGTGTCGAACGGCTTGACAGGCGACACAGGCCGACCTTCCCGGTCAAGCAACGTCTCAAGCAACGTCTCAAGAAACGTTGGCGTGCCACGCACCGGCGGCGCCAAAAACTTCGGCGCCCGCATCGGCGCCGCCGCGACCAACGTCGGGGACGTGTTGGAAAGCGCCGCCGCGGGTTTCAAACGCAAAGCCCCCGAGGTAGACGCCCGGGTGGCGGAGCAGATCGTGCGCCGGTGGCAAAACGCAAAGGCGCAGGCGCTGGGGGTGGCGCACAACTTGCGGCCGCTTGAGCAGGTGCTTGAAGGACCCATGTTACAGCAGTGGCTCACGCGCGCGGAGGACGTCAAGGCGCACGGCTGGGCGTGGGAGTACCAGCTCAACGCGCTTACCGTGGACAAGGTGGAGGTGATGTCCCCGTCGCGGGTGATGGTGGAAGCGACGCTGACGGAAGTCGCGGTTTTGAAAGACGTGGCGCGGACCACGGACGACGACCGGTACGAAAGCACGTACCGGGCGCGGTACGAGCTACGGAAGAGCAGCGACGGGGGGGGGGTGCGGGCGTGGAAAATCGTGGGCGGGTCCGTGGTGTACTAGTCCTTATTTATGTCCGAATGTTCGGTTTCATCACCTCCAAACGAAACAGGTCGTAAAATCTGTCGTATGTATCTCGTAGTATCTCTTACAGCAGCTCGTATCTTTACAGCGCATCGATCGCATCGCAACGAGTTCTTCGTCGCATCCTGCGCTACCCCCGGTCTTCTTACCCACCCCATCAACGTTTCAAAAAAACAGTCTCACGAAACAACACACCCGCACCCCGGCGCGACCTCGGTGGTTTTCCCCGCCGCCCGCACCATGCTCTTTGACGGGGGCGGGTGTTTAACCTGTACCATGAGGTGGCACGTCACGACGACGTCGCCCGCCACGCACTTCGCCTCGCGCAAGGTTTTGCCGTTGTCCAACACTCGGCCGTTGAGAATTATCTTCACCGCGTGAGGTCCTGGGGGGGGGGGCACCGAGAACGTGGCAGAGGGCTCGGGCCAAGCCGCAAGAGCGCGCTCCTTCACGGCGAAGATCTTGTCCGTCAAGGGGACGTCGATGGGACCTGGCGGGGATTGAAAACGTGACAAAGGGCAAAAATGTCAGAAAAGAGATCGAGCAGGTTGTTGCCACGAGAAAGAAAGATACGTGGGTGACGACAACGCGAGGTGTGCCTCGGAAGGATCACTGGAGGTGTGTGAGACGGTTTGGTTTCCGACGTCGCGCGCACCTATGTCCACCCCCTCGGGCATGCGGAACCGAATCTTACACGCCATCTTCGCCGTCACCGCGTTTTGTGGTCTTGTTCAAGTGCACCGCCCCCGCGTCCGCAAATCCTGAAAGTCGTCAAATTACGCAGAGATGCCACGTCTTTTTTGTGAAACGTAGTTTGTGTGCCCCTCGAACGCACGGTGTTCAGGGCGCTCCACCCTGCGCGACCGCGAGGTTCGGCGCGGGGTCGCGACGAGGCGGCGCTCCGGTGGGCGACGCGTTGTGGCGCGGGGCTTTGATACCGTGGGAACAAGCAGGGCGAGGCCTTGTTTCCCACGGGAAACACCAACTACTGATGAAAATTCCCGCAGCGCACTACGAAGAGGGCGCCAACCGGCGGTTCCCTTTAAAAGTCAACTTGCTTTCGAAAAGCGACTACAGATCGTCGCGCAGGTCGCACGTCACGCACCATGGCGGGCCTCATGCAGATGCCTAACGGGCAGATGATCGTACGTCCGTAGCCTCGTGTCCCCCCCGCGCGCGCGTCGCCAAAGCGTGTGTCGTCTTCCCAACTCTTCGCGCATCCGCGCGTCGAGATCTTTTACGTTTCTGTTTCTCATCGCGCGATCTGCCTTCCAATCTGTTCTGACCCTCCCTTCCAACCACAGCAACCCCAAATCGTGCTTCTGCGTGAGGGCACGGACACGAGCCAAGGCAAAGGCCAGCTGATTTCCAACATCAACGCGTGTATGGCCGTGGTGGACTCCATCCGCACCACTCTGGTACGTCGCCCGTGTTGTTGGGCCTCACGACTCACCGTTCCCAGATCTCCATCCAGGCTGCCGCCCGCCTTTTCGATTTCGTATTTCGCTGACCCCTGGGAACCCTCCGATCGCACAGGGCCCGCGCGGGTTGGACAAGCTCGTGCACGACGACAAAGGCGTGACCACGATTTCCAACGACGGCGCGACTATCATGAAGGTACGGGGAACTTTTCGTGCCGGCGAAGCCCCACCGCAACCGAAGCAAAGCGAACGACGCCTCCGATCGGAAACCGAAAGAACCGCCATTGCAAAAAAGACGACTGCAGAGTAAAAAAGACGCACCATGCGTTTTTGAACTGTTTTTTCCAATTCCATTCGTCGCGGCCACGAGCGTCTTGTCTTCCCGCCACTCACCCTTTCTCTTCCCTCGTGTTCTTGCTTCTTTTCTTTCCTCTTCTCGTTACCCTAAACCCCCAACCCCCAACCCTAAACCCTAAAAAGCTCCTGGACATCGTGCACCCCGCGGCGAAGTCGCTTGTTGACATCGCGCGGTCGCAGGACAGCGAAGTCGGCGACGGCACCACCACGGTTGTTATTCTGGCGGGCGAGTTCTTGAGGGAGTGCAAGCCTTTCGTGGAGGACGGCGTGCATCCGATGAACATCATCAAGAGCTTCCGCGAGGCGGCTCGGTTGGCGATTGACAAGGTCAAGTCACTGGCGGTCTCAATCGAGGGCAAGGACGCGGCGGAGAAGGCTGATTTGTTGAAGAAGTGCGCCATGACCACGCTTTCGTCCAAACTAGTGGGCGGCGAGAAAGAGTTCTTCGCGGATATGTGCGTCAACGCGGTGATGAGCCTTGATCAGGATTTGCTTGACCCGCGGATGATCGGCGTGAAGAAAGTCATGGGCGGCGCGATGCGGGATTCGTTTTTGGTGGACGGCGTCGCGTTTAAAAAGACGTTTTCCTACGCCGGGTGAGTATTTCCCAATCACCACATTCCGCCTCCCTGATTGCCCATACAAGACTGACATTTCTTTTTACAATCTCAGGTTCGAACAACAGCCCAAGTACTTCGACAACCCGAAAGTGCTGTGTCTTAACCTGGAGCTGGAGTTGAAATCGGAGAAAGACAACGCCGAGGTCCGCTTGACGGACCCGGGGGCGTACCAAGAGATCGTCGACGCGGAGTGGAACATCATCTACGACAAACTCGAGAAGTGCGTCGCCTCCGGGGCGCAGATTATTTTGTCGAGGCTCGCGATTGGGGATCTGGGGACGCAGTACTTCGCGGACCGCGGGATTTTCTGCGCCGGGAGGGTCGCGGAGGATGACCTCGTGCGCGTCACGAAAGCAACCGGGGCGAAAGTTCAGACCACCGTGAACGACGTCACCCCCGAGCAGCTCGGGAACTGCGAGGTTTTCGAAGAGAAGCAGGTTGGGAACGAGCGGTTCAACCTTTTCCGTGGGTGCCCCTCGTCGAAAACGTGCACCATGGTGCTACGAGGCGGCGCGGAGCAGTTCATCGAAGAAGCGGCGCGGTCGCTGAACGACGCGATTGAGATTGTTAGGCGGGCGGTGAAGAACGCGGCTATTGTTCCGGGCGGCGGGGCTATTGACATGGAGCTGTCGCGGCACCTACGAGAGCACGCCAGGGGCATCGAAGGCAAAGGCCAGCTGTTCATCAACGCCTTCGCCAAGGCGCTTGAAATAATCCCGCGGCAGCTTTGCGACAACTCCGGGTTCGACGCGACTGACGTGTTGAACAAACTCCGGCAGAAGCACGCGTCTGGTGACCCAGGCGCCGCGAACTTCGGCTTGGACGTAAACACGGGGGGCATCATCGACACGTACGAAGGTACGTATTGCGCGTTTCACCGAATCCCGGCCTCCCTGTTTTATCTCTCAGCTGGTGACTGTTTGTCCATACATCGCCCAACACGCGACTGACACTTTCTTTTACCCATCGTAAGCGTTCATTTGGGAACCGTCGCTTGTGAAGATCAACGCAATCGGCGCGGCGTGCGAAGCGACGTGTTTGGTGCTTTCCATCGACGAAACCGTCCGGAACCCGCGGTCCGAAGGCGCGGATGGGCAACCCATTCATGCCCCCGGGCGAGGAGGGCGTGGTGGCAGGGGCGGCCGAGGAGGACGAGGAAGAGGCATGCGCCGCTAATTGGTGAGAGGTGTTGGTGAGGGTGCGAAGCGAGAGAATTGCGGTGGGCCGCGTTTGAAAAAGCGACGGCGCCTGAAAAAAGAAAGGCAGAGTAGTGGGATCCGCCGACGAAGCCGAAGATGGGGACCCGAAGCAACTCCTGAAGACCTTTCAAGACGACGTGCCCGACAAATTCAACGACCCGAGTGTGAACGCTTCAAATACTCGTTGAATTTGTTTGTTACAGCATCGCAAAATGTTTTTCTGAAGTTGCTTCTGGACCCCCCTTCGCCTTCGCCGACCCTTAGTTTGGAAACAAACCTTTTTCTAAAATATGATACGTTTTCGTATTCCAAACGCGCACCGATGTCCTAATACTACCGTTCTGTTTACCTATCCTGGTCCTGACCCGCGGACGGCCAACCGTCGTCCGCCGATCGGCCTCCGGATTCCGCGATCTCTTCGCTGATCACAGTTGAGGAGTCAACGCTCAAGCCGCTCCACACGCCGTCGGGCGATGAACTTGTTCGCGACCCTTTCCGCGTTGCAGTTCCACACGCCTTTCGTTTCTCAAACCCTCCCGGGTGAAAATCGTCCACCCTTATGCCCCGGGTCGCGAGCGAAGAGGCGTGCGCGAGCAAAATCGAAACGGGCTCGAACAGACCAGCTGGCGACAACGGAGGCGTGGCCGTGTACGGGCCGTTTCTTTCGAAAAAGTCGTCGCGCGACGGAACCGAAGTGCCGATGATTGGTACGGAAGAAACATCACCCTCCAGCAAGCGCTGGAACACTTTTGTGGCGCATCGCGTACGTGCTTCTTCGTCGTCGCGTAACCACCCAGACGTTTTCGCAAAAGGCGTCGCCGCGAACGCCGCGGTGATCGCGGCGAGGGCCGCTTGTTTCGGGTTCGTGACGACGCCACGGAGTCGTTCCAAAAGCTTTTTCGATTTTTTATGACAGCAAAGCTGGTCAACAAAAACTGGTGCGCCACGCTCAATCCAGCCCTTCGACACGCCGTGACGTGTGCAAACATTTGTTCCTCGAACGTCGCGACGAATGTACTCATCGGGGTTTTGCAATTCTCGAAACCGTGCCTTCGCGTGGCGAGCTTGGGCAGCGCCGTCGCGTCTTTCGGGTCAAGCGCGGGACACGCTCCGTGCGAGATACCCGAGGTGAGCGTGGCGTCCAAAATCTCCAACCAGTTCGCGGACACAGGTCTTGTGGAAAAGTCACGACGTGTCTCCGGAGCCAACGTGGCCTTTGCGAAGCGTTCCACTATTCCAACACCCCAATCGATTACTTTTTCGAAAGTCTCGTTTCGCGCGTCGCTTTTTTTGACGCTGCAAACGGCACGCGCGCACATTCCAACCCTCGGCGTGGTCAGGATATGCCACGCCTCGGCGTACGGATCGAGGTACCCCTCCTGTCGCGCCAAATTGATGCCGAGTCGCGCACCAACCGTGACCCGTTCGCGAGGCGGAAGGGTTGTGAGAAACGCAAAGGGACGCCACAAGCCGCGTTCGTGCGCCGCTTGCTTGAACCTCGAGTCGCGCGCTAGCGTCATGAGCGGATGTAACGACGCGACATCCGCGGCGGAACGTCGTGTCACGAACGCTTCCCAAGTCGCATCCGCTTCTTCCGCAGTGGGAATCACGGAAACGACGTCGCAACGCACGCACGTGCTGCTATGGAAGGACACCGCGCGCATCACCCCTGGGCACGTCGCGCACTGGGCGGTACCTCCGCCGCACACCGAACACTCGCACGTTTCGCTCTGGGCCGCGCTTTTCAGTCGCCGCACTAAATGGCCGCACCGTTCACCGCACCACGAGCACCACCCGGTTTTCCGAGCCGACTCATTGTTCGCCACGACGCTTTTCCAGTCAAACACCAAACCGAGACACGCGGCGCAGGTTTCGTCGGCCGCTTTGGCGAAGGACGAACACGCGGCGCGTCCGCATCGCTTGGTCGGACGAGCGCATCCGAAACACACAAACGAGGGTTTCGCTGAATCGTTTCTCCATCTCATAAGGAAGTGTCTTTTGTTGTCGAGACACCAGGAACACCGTCCTTTTGGCTCGGTGGTCACGCACTTCAGCGGCGTACGAATGGTTTCCGTCGTTTCTCCACTGTTTGAGGAAATGTCTTTTGTTGTCGAGGCACCAGGAACACCTTCCTTTCGGCTCCATCAGCTCACGCACTTCAGCGGCGTACCGGGCGTCAAGTGACGACGCGCCGGGCGTCGCGTCGGGCCACCGCGGAAACGCCGAGGCGTGCACTACACAGAATTCGTCATCGACTCCGTCCGGATGGCCTCTGGCGAACGCCTCACATCCCGTCTTGCGGCACGGCAACGTCCTCCGCGCGCACCCGCCGCACCTGTGCACAGCGCGCGCGAGCCAGAACCCCGCCTGCGTGACTCTGGTGTGCGCGGTCGGGCACAAGCACCAGCTGCACCGGTCGATTTTAACATCATTCGGTGCGGTGTCGCTTACCGAAGATCCTTGTGAGGTACCATACAACACGCTCATCACAGCGGTGCTTTTGGTGGTGCCGAGTAATGCGAACTCATGAGTGACGTGCCCGTGAAATCGAAACCGTCGGCATGTCCCGGCGCCGCGTGTTGTGACGCGCCTCAGCGGAGGTTCGGCTAGGAGGACGCGGATGTTTCAAATGCAATGTCGTTGCTTTTGCAGAAATACGTACTTCTCAACCTGTGCAAAAGCGCGCCACACCCACTCGCGCGATGTGGACAACGTGCGCCTCGAGCGCGGTGCTCGCGCACGGCGGGTTTGCGATGCGGGCGCGCGTTTCCCGACGACGACGGCCGTGTTCCGAAACCACGCGCCCGGCGCCGGTTGCCGTAAAGCGCGTCGCCAGTTCCTTCCGGGGCTGGCGGTTAAACCGGGCCGTCGCGGAGGGCGGCGTGGTTGATGCCGGTGTGGTTGACGACGACGAGATACCCACCACTAGTGATGGCGTGAGCTGGCGCGTCCGGAATGCGGACGAACAGGACGTCGACGCAGTCGTACGGCTCGCCTCGGATTCGGGCGTGGACTGGACCGCCGGGCAGATATCGGAAGAGGTGCGGAAGGGAAACACGATGGTTGCGGTTCCCATGGAAAAAGAAAAGGGCGAGTCATCATCCCAAATCGCGGGATTCGTGGTGGCGTGGGCGGTGGGCGGCGTGGAGGTTCAGATCCTGGAGGTCGCGACACGGCCGGAGACTCGACGCCAGGGCGTCGCGTCACAGCTGATACAGAAAGTCCTGGATACGAACCCGCGACTTGACGCGTTTCTGGAGTGCCGTTTGTCCAACGAGCCGGCGCTACGTCTGTACACGAAAAAGTTTGGGTTTCAAAACACTGGAACGCGGAAAAAGTATTACGCAAACGGCGAAGACGCCGCGCTTTTAACTCGATCGCCTCCCACGGTCAGCGCGCGGGAGCTGACCCGCTTGCTAGCCGGCCTGTCCCCCGAAGACGCGCGGCTACCGCCATCGAAAACCCCGGAGGAAAAGCAAAGAGGCACGGTGATGCACGCGCAGGACTACCCGCGGAAACGACCTGCGTTTGTGCGGAACAAGCCGGCTCCGAACGACACGTCGACCGACTCGACCGGGCGGACGACGCTGGGCGGGTTCAAAATGCGGAACCGGGTGAAGAAATAACAACCACCAGTTGTTCATGTGGACCTCAAGATACATTGGGCTTACCTGGTATTTACGTGCGCGTTGTTAACTTATTATTAGCGATAGAGCGTTTGACTCGCATAACTAGTCTACTCGTACCGTCTTTCACAGCTCTTCCCGGTTTCCGTCGTCGCGTGTTTTCGTACCCACCAGTTTCGGACATATCCTGGCTAGCCTGACACACAGGAAGTCGCGCATTTTTCCTGGGCCGTTGGCGAACACGTGGTCCCCCACGGTATCGGCGTGCGTTTTGACTAAGGTGTCGCAATGGCCGGGCAAAACGTACGCGTCGCGGTCCGAACCGTCCAGCGTTTTGTCGTTTGCGAACGATTCGCAAAAACCACCAAGCACTGTTTCGATCCTCAGCTCGCTCCGGCCGCCGTGCATCAGCCCCCTGCGTCGCGCGCCTCGCCGCGCCAGCTCCTGCTCGGTCAACCCCTCAACGTCGACGTCATGCCCCTCCAGGGCGTACAAAGCGTTTGTAAGCTCGCGCGCGATTATTTCACAAGACAAACAATTCGGCGCGTTCGCGGGAACCGGGGTTGGGTCTCTGTCGGGTTGCGTCGTTGTGGTGCGGCTGTCGGAGTCCCAAATCCCGCCCGCGGACGCGGAAGGGGCGTGTGTGAGACACACGCACGCGGCGAACACGAAAACGAACACGCGCCGCGGAGACATCGTGTGCGGTGCGTTGTGACGAGAGAATTGCGAATGGGAAGAAACAATGAATCCCTGTTGCCGGTGCCCATAAATTTAAGTAATCATGGTATGTCGACTGGTAGAGGCCCTTTCTTGTCGTCGGCGAGCACCCTGCGCATCCTCAAACCTACGAAACAACCCTAAACCCGAACCCTGGTATTGTAAAAGTACCAGACTACCTCCCCACCAACACCGCTTTCTCCACGCTCCGGAAGTACCCTCCGCTCGCGACGTCGAACTCGTCCGCGCGCGCGAGGTGGATTTCGGCGATTTCGAGTTCGCCGAAAGTTGTATCGGACGAGAAACTCGCGGCGCCGCTTCTGGACGATCCTTCCTTGTTTCCTTCCTTTTCCGTGGCCAGCTCCACGCGTAGGACAAATGGCCTGTCATCGCCGGGCAGCAGTAAACCGGCGTCGCGAAACTCTTTTCGGAACGCTTCGCAGACGCTTAGCAGGCGAAGGCGGTTCTTCTTTTCGTGGTCATCCGAATCGAAAACGTTGATGACCATTTTTTTGCCGTCCACCGATACCCCGGCGACGGTCGCCTTTAGTATTAACTCCGTGGTGTCGTTTTCGTCGTGCTGTTGTCGTGCCATTTCCGTAACCTCATATCTTGCTCTCATCAAAGCCGCCTTCGCCGCGGCTCGAGACTCGTCGCTGCACAGCTTCAAGTCGCACAGCGCGAGGCGCAGACGCCCGGGTTCGTTCCAGTGGAACTGTTTTCCGTTTCCATCGGACGAAGATATTAGGTACGCCTGTCGAAACGCCCTTGCGGCGTCCACCACGTGGTCCTGATTAAACGGAATTCCCACGAAGTGCGTGTACGAAGTGGTTGGAGACGCAAGGGCGTCGTGTATCAGTGACAACACGACCGCGCGCGCGGCGGATGCGCCTTCCACCGACCCCGCGACGACGTTTAACTCGCCTCGGTTGGCAACCGGGTCTCGGCATTCGGTTCGTGCTTCCCCGGGAAGCACCACCCTACCGCCCGTGTCCCTGAGCAAAGCACCTCGTGCCTCGCCTGCCAGCGCCCTCTTGGCGAGGTCCGCGTCCACGGAAACGCGTACAGACCACTCACCACCTTCTGTGCGTGTGAAACCGTCAGCGCCGTGGGGTTCGTTTGGTGTGTCTCGCGAAGCGCCGTTCGGTTTGGGAACAGGATGGTCGATGTTCGCAGCAGGAAGATGGCTGGTCGACACTGATGACGCCTGCGCGACTTCGCCGTGGGACTCGTCGCGTCGCACGTTCCGTGTCCCCACCGCGGTTCCCCCGACGTCGCTCTGCACGCGATATCGCCGCCCGTCCACGACCACGATGTGGGGGTGAAGCACGTCCATGCGCGACGCGCGCGCGTCTCTGGCGCCAAGAAACAAAAGTGCGTGCGGCAGATCCTGCTTTCGTCCGACACGTGTCGTTCGCGAGCGGGAAACGAAATCGGCTGGCACTTGCAGACGCCGCAGGGTCCGCGCGTGCCCCGCCCTACCCCACGATGACCGTCCGGCGGGCGGCCGCGTGCTTGCTCGCGCGCGCGAGTACCTCCGCGTCCGCGTCCACGTCATGCACTGTGATTCCACTCCATTCGGGTGCCGCGTTTCGAAACGCGGTGGGTGCCGCGTCGCGAATCGCGGGTGCCGGCCGAGGAGAACGCGAACGCGTCGTCGCGAGTGCTTCACGCTTCTTCACGAAAACGGTCCACGACGGTGTGGGGGTTCGTTCTCGTGTTCCCTCCGCGCTCGACACAGCAAGGGCGTTCGCCAGCACGTCACGCCCCAACTGTTTCCGCGCGTCGGGGGGGACCTCACGGAGCGCCGCGACCGCGAACGCGTCTCCACCTCTTGCTAAAACCGTCGCGCCCGTTTCTTCGGACGATTTGAAAAAAATCTTCCTCTTCAACGGCGTGCCGTTCATCGCGTTCGGGTTTGTGGATAACACGGTTTTGATATACGCCGGCGAAGCCATTGATGCGAGCGTGGGGGTGACGTTTGGCATTTCAAGCTTAGCCGCGGCAGCGATGGGGCAGATCTTCAGCGACACTTCGGGCGTGCTTTTCGGCAGCTCGATCGAAAACGCAGCGTTGCGGTTGGGGTTTCGGTTACCCCGTTTGCTACCGGAACAGCTGATTCTGCAATCCGTCACCCTCGCGAGCACGAGCGGCAAGGTTTTGGGGGTCATCACCGGCTGCTGCTTAGGGCTGGTGAACCTGTTTTTCGTGGACACGCTTTCGGTGGAGAAAAAGAAAGAAGAGAAGGAGTTCACGGCGATTTTCAAAAACATCATGCACCGCGGCCACGAAGGTTAGTATTTCCCATTTACCACATTCCGCAGGCTGAATGCCTAGGGTAACTAAGAGTACATGTTTACCCTAGAATACCCATTCGCGACTGACACTTTCGGCTTTTATCCCTCAGTCGCGGAGTGCGCTGCGGCGGCGCTTTGGATCGTGGACCACGACACGAAGACGCTGTGGACGCGAGCCGCGCACGGGAACAAAAAAAGCGACCTTCTCGTGCGAAGGGGGTTCGGCGTCGGGATCGTGGGCGCGGTGGCGGAAACCGGAGTGCTATCAAACGTGTGCGAGGTACGTTCCATTTCCAGTCACCACGTTCCGCCTCCCTGTTTGCTGCTCTGTATGGAGTACAGTCGGAAAGTACAGACCCCACTCCGTCGGACCCCTTTCCAATCCCTCATACGTTACGGGAGACTGACCCTTTCGGGTTTTATCGTGCCAGGCGTATTCGCACCCGCGGTTCGACAAAAGCGTGGACAAGGACGGCATCACGGGTTTCAAATCCAAATCCCTGCTCACCGCGCCTGTTTTCGACGCCGACGGCGTGGTCGTGGCGGTGGTGCAGCTGGTGAACAAAATCCCGAAACACGAACGGGACGCGCGACGCGTAACAACCGCGAGTTCGTCAAACGTCACCCCCGCCCCCAGTACTTGGCGCAGGGATACCCAGGCTGAGGTAAATAAAAAGGCTGAGTTGAATAAAAAAACTGTCCGAGTCCCTGTGAATGACTCGGGAGTAACTCAAGACGGCGGAATTACCACCGACCTTGACGACGACTCGTCGTCCCGGTGGGACGACGGGTGGGTCCCCGTGGGGGTGACGAAGAAAATCATGAGCACGATTCGCAAAACCCACCGAAGCGAGTGGTGGCGCCGCGCGTTTGGATCGCGAAAGGTGGGCTTCGACGGGACCGACGAGAAGCTGATTCGGCTGATGTGCCACCACGTTTCTGTCAGCCTGGCCGCGATGGAGCACAAGCTGCCGACGGAATGAGTAATACGGGTGGGGGGCGGCTGTAGTTGGAGGCGAAAACAAGACGGTACCCGGTATCCGTATTTCGTCGGTCTGTCTGTCATTTCAGTTTTCCTTTTCCGGCACGAAAGAATTTGATTGCACACAAACACATAACCCTCCTGTCTCTTCAAACTCATTCGCGCTCGCGCCGCTGTGTCCGCGATGGTCGCCACCGTTTCCGGGGACCCGGGGCCACCCGACACGCGCGCCGCCTTTTCCTCCAGCGAGCTCGGCACCGTCAACGGAAAGCTCCACCGCTTCGCGGTGGACCAGCACGAGTTGTTGTCGTGCTTTGCGGCGTGCAAATTCGCCAAGAACGGGAAAGGCGCTTTGTGTGTGTTCACCAACTGCGGACTGGACGAGTTGCTTGTTGAGGAGGACGAGCCCGGTTTCACGGACGCGCGCGCGTTGCGGCGGCAAATGCTGTTGGTCTGGGGAGGCTTTACGGACAAAGCGTCGGGGGACTGTACGTTGGCCAAACTGCTAGAAAAGGTTTCCCCCGATTTGCAAAAAAACGTCGAGAAATCAATCGACGCGTCGTGCACGCGAGAAACCTTCCCCCTCGTTGTGCTGGCCGGGATTCAATTCGCCACGCTTGACGTACTAGAAGGTCTACGTGTGCCACTCAACAAAATGCTAGGCAAGGAAGGGCACTGCGTGATGTCGGTTAAATACGGCGAGTTCAGAGAGGCGCTGAAATGCGGATTGGGACACGCGTTCGAAGAAGCGTGCGTGGTGGAGCTGGACGACGACGAGGTTTGAGGCTTTTAATACCTTCTTTAATACCTTCTTTTTAATACCCTCTTTAACTTCTTCGTCCCTAACAGCTCCTACGCTTTGTGTTCCACCCCCCGCAGCGCGTCCACCAGGCTCAAATCCGTCTCCACCGCCCTTTGAAAGATGGATTGAATCACGCCGACGTGCGCTTTGTTCAGATCCCGGGCGATCCAGTCCCCGCCCTCAGTCGAGGTGTTGCCTCCTTGGTCAACCACGGTGTGCAGGTACACGTCTTCGTTGCGTTCCGCGATGAGACGCGCGCGCGCGATGTTCCAGGACACGGCGTACCTGCGTCGCGAAAGAAAATGGTCAGTCTGGAGAACTATTCTTGTAAACTGTATGCGTAAACAGGCGGGCGTAATCGGGCCGAAGAGTGCGTATGTGATTTGCATGTAGTAAACAGTATCAGTCAAAGAGGGGCAGTAAACGGTGTGGGGATTTGGGAAATACACGTACGGGTTCGCTTGCGGTCGGTTTTTTTTCACGATTTCCAGCGCGGCGTCGTAGTCCATCCCGTTAACGAAGGTTAGGTAACCCAGAACGGTTAGCGATGCTCGGTTAATACCCGCGGTGCAGTGCACGTACGTCCTCTTACCGAGCGCCTGGAACAGGGCGAGTTTCCGTACCATTTCGGGAAGCATCTTGGCCTGGTCAAGTCGGTCGAAGTCCCTGACGGAAACTCGGACTGAGATTGGGAAAGAAAAGGGTCAGTCTTGCGTGGCACCAAGTGTACTGTATATCACGATGTATGGACAACCAGTCACCAGCGTTAGAGGTAAAACAGTACACCTGTGATGTATTCGTAAGAGCCGCGAGTACTGGCAACTGCTACGTCATCGCGAGTAGTGCACTCGACCAGGCGCGGTAAACAGTGTGTCAGGGTTGGGAAAGGCCCAAGGCCGTACCGATGAGCACGCCGCGTTCAAGCGCCCGTTGCTTGATAGGCTCCCAGTCGATTTTCATCGCGCCGTGACAAAGCGTGCACTGCAGACAAATAATAGCCTCCACACCGGCTTCGTCGATTAAACGGTCCACATCCGCGGGCGACCTGGGGCAACTTCCTATGATGAGCTTGGCGTCGTCCAGCTTTTCCTTGGTTGGATTTTCGATCGTTACGTTGTTGTTGTCGAAAACGATGGGGTCCCAGTTCAAAGTCCACTCCCAGCCACCGCCGGTGGGGGGGGGGTCTCCTCCTCGCGGCGCGCGCTTGCCATCCACGCCGGCTTGTTTGGACTCCTTGTCCCGCATCGCAGCACCGGCTTTCTCGTCTTTCATGGCGTCGTCCGCGTCGCTGGAAGCCTTTGAAATGACGTTACGCCCGCGAAGTCCCGGGCGCGCCCCATTGCCGAATCTGTCGGTTCTTCTTGGGGCACCCACGCGGCCCGCCAGGTTGACCAGCGCGGAGGCGAGAGTAGCGGCCATCGCGGGAGGATGCGCACGTAAGCGGCGGCTAGAAGTGTTCGACTGACTCGCCGTGTCCGGAGGAGTGCGGAGAGGTCCGCTGCGCCCCGGAGGACATGACAAACGAATAAAAAATATCCGAATAAGCTCGTTTCGTCCGACGAAAGTGGTGCTAATCGTGTTCCTCCCATCACTTCGTCCGGCGTCGTGGTGATGGCGGAGGACCCGCGGTCGCCGTCACGGGACCCTCCCGCCGCGCCGTGGGCCCCGCCGTCCCCCGGCCAGCCGAAAGCCACGTCGGGCGTCCCCTTCACGTCCTTCGACCGAGCCAGCGCGCTGGTGCAAGGCAAGGCCCGAGATGCGTACTCGTACGCGAAACGTTTTTCGGACGCCCCTATCGGGTCGCACACTTTGCACGGCGACGGCATGCGCAACGTGATGCCCGCCTCAGCTCGGAACTCGGAGGTGGTCACAGCGGCGCTGCGGTCGCTCTTGGCGAAGCGCCAAGTGGCGGAACGGGAAAGGGACGCGTGGAGGGAAAAGTTCGAACAGGCGGAACGAGGTGGTGGGGGGGGAGACGAAAATGGTGTTTCCACAACCGTCTCTCCAGTAGTTTCGGTGCAACGACGCGTATCGCGAATTGAAAGCGAAAGGGTGCTCAAGCTCCCTGGTGCTGAAAAGGAAGCGAATAGTGTGGTAACGAATACTATGGCAACGGATAGGGGTCCGTCGACACGGGCACAGGATATACCGTATCCGCAAAGAGAAGACGCGTCTCAACGTCAATCTTTGGGCTTCACCCAGTTCGATTTGGAGTTCGCGACGCGGCGCGCGGAGAAAGCGGAAGCCGCGTTGCGGGCTAGGGAAAGTGCGGATGCGACACAGACTGTTTTGAGGAATGACTCGAATGACTCTAAAGTCTCACCCAAAGCAACCCAGGACGATTTAGTGAAACTCAAAGCGCAACTGCATGCGCTACTTGCGGAGCACCGGGTTCACGTCGACGAGCTGAACGAATCCTGGGCGGCGCGGGTGCGGCTGGCGTGTTCGGCTAAGACACGAGAGGCTGAGACACGAGGATATTCTGAACACGAAGCGACGCATACCGGTACGCAAGCTACGAGACGAACCAGCAGTTGTGCGACGCAGACCACGGGAGACTATCCGCACACGGAACACGTTCGACGGAACCTGGTGATGTCACCCGCGCGCGACAAGGCGTCCGAGACGTCGTTCGATTCGGAATCAACCGATGCACACCACCGCGACACCGAGTTACTGAAACGACGCGTGCGCGAGCTGGAAAGCGTGGTCACAGGGTTGACAGAGACGACGCGTACGTCGACACGACGACGGGTACCGAAAATATCAAACCACTCATCTGCGGGTGGTGGTGTTTTGAGTTTCGGACTTCTTCGCGCCGTGAGGAAGTCCACACGAAAGCAATCGTCGCGGCGGTCGTCGTGTATCTCGTCGTACGCCCCGTCCTCCGAATCCGAATGGGTTTCGGATGTTGACGAGCTGGGAGGTACTGACGAAGCGCAAAAACAAAAAGCGCGTCTCTCTGCACAGGACATGACGAAACGCAAGCCCTGGGGCTCGGGTTTCGCCACGTCGAACGTTGACGGGAAGTTGGGTTTGTCGCCGCTGAAGGAAACGGCAATCGAGGCGGAGGCGAATCGAAGGACAAACACAAAAAAAGCGCCAGTCGCGCCGGCCGTTTTCGTAAGAAACCGCAAACCCCTGGTCAGCTTATCCAGCGTCGACGCTGCTAGACATGGAGTCCAACGACGCCGGCCTCCGTTCCGGGGAAGCGCGAAGCAAATCAGTAGGGTTGCGTTGCCCATCGCCGTGGCGCGGACGGCGGGTGGGTTTCGGTACGAATCGAACGGAAACCACATCACCGAATTCCGCGCGAAAAAAGAAACGTCGCTGCTAAAGCTGAAGCTCGCGAGGGTCGCGGCGAAGCGCAGAGGCGCCACGGTCGCCGCAGTTAGGGCAGGCTCCATCACGGAATCGCCCGCCGTTTCGTCGTTGGGGGTGTCCCGAGAGGTCTCGCACAACCCGTCGCCGGCGCCGTCGCCCAAGCGCGCAACCTTTTTTAGTGCCGAACCGAATTCCGAATCCGAAACCGAAAAACAAACCGAGTTAGCGTCGCTTCGGAAAACGTTCAATGCGACGAGAGCGGAGTACGACGAGTTAACACGGGCGATGACCTCGGCTCATGGGGGTGGGCATGCTGTAGATGACGATGCGCTGGATGACGTGATTGATCGGTTGAGGGAAGTCAGCACGGCGATTGCGAAACGCGCCGCGCGGTGATGATTTTGTCAAAATGTATTTTTAGTAACTCCGGATCCGGTCTACCCACTACACTGGTACTCGAGTAAACTCTCTTTATTTGAAACGAGCGGTGTATTTCCCCGCCTTGAGTTACCGTACTCTCGAGTCGTTCTCAAACATGATTGTCGCGCTTCTTCTCACTCTGGGGCGAAGTAGGTAACGGTGACCGGTAACAGTTCCTCCGCGTTCGGCGCGGTTCCCGTGGACGGGTCGAGGTAGGCCCGGCCTATGAAAAACAAATCGTTGAACGGCGCGGGGGCGACTTCCACGCAGGATACGTCCGGGTCGTCGTCGAAAACGCGACACAAACCGGGGCTGGCGAAGGCGTGAGCAAACAAATTGCTTTCGTCCTCGCGCCTCCACATCCGGTGGTCCGCGAACGCCGCCACCCGCACCGCCGCCGCGCTCACCAAGCTCAAAGCTCCCCCCGTGTGGTAAGCGGCGAGGTTGGCGAACGCGGCGTTTCCTAACTTGACGCTGTCCGCGCCTGTGAAGAGCGCGAGGAACGGCTTGTCGCCAGCGATGGATTCGGGCGACATGGTATACGTGCAGTCCCTCGTCTCACCGAAGCACCCGGACTGGATATTCACGTCCCGCGCGCCGCCCACGCGGAACGGGGAGTAGTTTCCGGTTGCGAGACACTTGTCTCTGTCAACGTCAACGGGCGCCATCGACGACGCCCGTGTCGTGACCCGGAACCCGGCGGCGATGACTTTGTTTTTGACAGACGTTTGAAGAAATGAGGCGGCCATCTCCAGTCGTAGTTCGTTCACGGGGATACCTCTTTTCGGTGACGGCGGCGTTGCGGTGATCGCGACGAGCGGTTGAAGGGAACGCCCCCCTCCCCGCGGCGATCGCAAAAGCATCACGGAGGTCCACGTTTGTTTGGCGTACTCGCGAGCGTTTGCGTCGTAGACGCGGAAGGAAAACGTCAGGTCGTCCGCGCGATCCAAAATCGAACGACCGAAGCTCACCCGGTCCACGGCCAACTGCTCCAGGTTCAGGGCTGTCACCGGCACGCCGGCCGCGAGAAACGCGGTCGAGACAGCGTCGAACGTGGCGAGGTCGCCGGTGGACACCAAGACCGTGGGTTGGTCGAAAGCCGGGTACCCGCCCCGCATGGTGCGACTGTTCAGAGGGTTGTTCGCGCACGTCGCCGAGACGACTCGCGATTGACGACGCCAGACGTACGTGGAGAAACCGAAGTACCTCGTGGGGGGGGGGGTGCACATGGTTATGACCAGGGCGTCCGACGGGCCTAACCGGAAAACGGGAGACACGCCGCCGAGGAACTCGGCGCGAGCGTACAGCATAGCTCCCGGGTATCCGTACTCGCTTATGTCGTTGTCATCGTTCACGTCGTGCGTGAACCGCAGTTGTCCTGTTTCTCGGCGCCAGCCGTCTTTGGAGAGCTGGCGAAACGCCGAGTCGGACGATGATAGGGCGCGGTCGGTCGGCGCGTCGCGAGCGTCGCAGGAAAACGCGTCGGCGATCGCGACGGAGACGGCGACGGCGGCCAGAACGAGGAGCAGGCGTCGCGTCCGCATCGCGTCGCGTTTTGTGATGCACGGGACGCGTCGGTGCGTTCCAAAACGTGGTCGCCGCCGTCCAGTGTCGGAGTACATCGTCGGCACAAACTTTCATTTTTTTCATGAAATCATTTCTCTTGGCTACGTAGATCTAGCTTCGGCCGGGTCACCGTCCGGACGTATCACACACGAAGACTGCTGGCGGGAGCTTCGCCGCTTCCTTCGCGTTGTAGCACGCGGACGGCACCGCCGCGGATGTGCACCACACGCACGGGGTGTGACACGCACCCTGCGTGGCGTGCGCCTCGCACCCGTGTGGCGACGGTGCGTTAAACCGTCTCGCGTTAATACCATCCTCGAATCTACTCCCGAGCGCGGTTGCCCGACGCGGGGTGTGCATGGCGCTCGTGCCGCTGACCAGCAAGAGCAACGCGAGAAGTAGCAACGCGAGCGCCGAGAAACGCGCGCGCGCCGCGAAACGTGCGGTGGGGGAGGTCTTCATGACGGAACAGCCGCGTGTGCCTCGATGTGCGAGTCACAACGAGTGTCAGTTCCTGATTATTTTGTTCGGAACGATGATTTGTTGATAGTAGAGGCCACAGGATGCTGCGCGCTGCATTCCCGTCCCTGCGCCACGCCGCGTGTGTCCGCGTCCGTCCGCGTGAACCTCGTTTCGTGGCGCGCGCCATGTCCGGCGGCTCCGCGTTGCACAACGGCACGAAGTTCGGCCCCATCCACATCCCGGGTTCGCAAATCTTCGTGGAAACATCTTTAAGCGTGGGTCTGGTGAACTTAAAGCCCGTGGTGCCAGGCCACGTGCTCGTGGTTTCCAAACGGGTCTGTTCAAGGTTCAACGACTTGACATCAGAAGAGACTGTTGATTTGTGGAGCCTGGCGAAGCGTGTGGGGCATTTGCTGGAACAGCACGTCGGCGCATCGAGCCTGACTTTCGCGTTACAAGACGGACCGCAGGCGGGACAGACCGTGCCGCACGTGCACGTGCATATCTTACCTCGAACCGAAGGGGACTTCACTAACAACGACGACGTATACCACGAAATAGACGCGAGTGCAGAGACGGACGGGGAGAAACGAGACGGGGGGGGTGACACGGCGGGGGACGAAATAGAAACAAAGTCGAAGCAAACGCCGGGGGTTTCGAAAGCCCGGCGGTTCGATCCCGACGCCGAACGCGTAGCGCGTACGAACGCGGCGATGGCGGCCGAAGCAGCAGAGCTCAGGTTGCTGTTTCCTCAGTAGATATACTAGCGATAGAGGGACCATCCATGCATAGTACTAACACAGTCAACAGACTACGAGAATAGATAGGCTAGGGATAATACCACTCCATGCGCAGTACTAACACAGTCCACAGTACTACTACTGGTTCAACATGCTTTATATCCAAATGGTACCACTACTACTGGTTCAACATGCTCTCCAGGTCCAGATCCGCGGCTGTTATTTTCTTGGCGCCAAGTTTCATGGGCGCCGGTTTCCGGTTCGGGTTCTGTCCCGAAACCCCCCGGGACCCGATTGGTCGCGACGACCCGACGCTGACGTGCCCGCCTATTCGCGACGACCCTGATTGCCGGGAAGGACCGGCCTTTGGTGCTGCTCTTTGATTAGGCACGTTAGTAGACGTGTCCGCACCGAAGAGATCGTCATCGTCGCCCCACCTGTCGCTCGCGCTGGACGATTTAGAGATGGATTTAGAAACGCCAACGGACACCAGTACCGCCGCCGGCCGGCCTCCGGACGACCTTTCCCGCAACCTCGCCCGCGCCGCGATCTCCGCGGAATCCTCCTCCTCCTCGAGGTCACCCCATCCGTCCCCGTCGTCGTCGAGAGCCGGCGACGGCGACGGCGACGGCGACGGCGGTGCCTTGAACGAATCAGCTGGTCTGCTGTTCGCGCTTTCGAACTTCGCGGGCGACGGCGCCGGGGAAATGCCGGGCGTGGACGTGGGCGTGTACGCCTCGCCGTAAAGACGCGGCGGCGGCGCGGCTGATTGAGAACAAAAAAGTGTCAGTCTCTCGGGCCAGTGTATATCCGGGATTGGTATTACGTAAACAGTCAGGGGTAATAACCGTCCCTTGTGGTACGAGTATGCGCAGAGGGAAGACGTCCCTTCGCAGGACGAGTATGGGCAATCGCAGAGGCGGTGTGTGGTGGGTGGGAAAGGCCCTTACCCGAGGAAAACGCCTTGGCGCCCATATCCACCCCTCGCGCGGCGGCTTCCTCCTCGGCATTCGCTGCCCGGCCTGACTGCTCTCGATCACCACCCCCAACAATGTCCATCCCCCCGCCCGCGATCCGCTTCGCCGCCGCGTTCACCGCCCAACTCAACACGTTTCCGCTCAGTCGGGGTTGCTTCCCTCCGCCCCCGCCCGCGACGTTGGCGCGTTCTTTTTGTCGTCGCAGTTCCTTGTCCGCTGCAGCCGCAGCGGCTGCGGCTTCCGGGCCACGTTCCAACAGAGCCGAGTGTTTCTTCATCAGCTCGATGAAGGTCTCCAGGCACGTGAACGCTCTTTGTCGGACTTCTTTTTCGATATCCGCGGTGAGCGGCGCCACCGCGGGTAACACTCGGCCCGCGATCTCGCCGGGTTCGTAGTACGACGTGGTCGCCGCGAGCGCCATGAGCCCCGCGGTTCGCGCGGGCGGGAACGCGTCCCGTAACGCCCGGGTAAACGCATTGAGCAAGACCCGTTTAGCAGTGGCTTCCGCTAAATATCCCGCTACGTTTCCTAACAAAATCGTGGTGTTCGCGCGAATCGCGGGCTCTTCGTCGATTTGCAGTTTCGACAGGTGTTTCAACAGGGCCTGGTGCGCGCGTTGGCTCAGTTTCGGGGCGAACAACAACGTGCTTTTCAGCGTGAGCTCGCGTAAAAAACCATCCTCATCCGTAAAACCGGCAAACACTTTCTCGTAAACGGTTTCGTCCACAACCTTGTCACTCAAGTGCTTTATGAATTTGGGGAGGTTCTCCAGAAGCGCGCAGCGCACGCCTGATACCAAACAAAGAAAGTGTCAGTCCCGTGTTGGGCGCGTATTGGACGATGGCCTGGTCAACAGTGAGGGTAATCGGTCTGAACAGTCACCAGCGTTAGAGATGAAACAGGGGCGGGATTTGGGAAAGGCCCAAGGCCATACCTTTGTCGGATGACGAAAAAAGCTTCACCAACCCGGGGGTTACTTTTTTCGCGAACAAATCGTCGGTTAAATCCTGCGCCGCGTGCAGCATCGGGAGCACCGCGAGCGCGGGCGCGCTGCCGAACAGAAGCGCCTCCAGGATTTGCGGCAAAATCTTGCGCTCCACGGGGGCTTTCGCTAGGGTTTCTAAATTTCGCGGGAGGTTGCGGAAAAACTGTTCCTTTTCGATTGCGTCTTTCAGCGTTAGGGTGTCCAAAAACGAAATCGTCTCGACCAATTTATTAGCGAACAAGGATGAGTTGTCCACTAGTTTTTTGGGGTTGTACCTCTTCCCAGGCTGGCTGCCTAAAAGTCGCTGATAGTCCTTCAAAAGCACGTCCGGAATGTGTCCCACCTCCCGCAACTGGTCCGTGCGCAACAGCGGCTCGCCTCGGTACACCTCTTGAATCAAACACCCCTGATTGTAAAAAAAGAAATGTCAGTCTCGTATGGGCAATCAGTCGGCGGAATGTGGTAAATGGGAAATACTTACCAGGCCCCACGCGTCTATTGCCCACGGCGGGCCTTGCGGCACCACGGCCCAGTCCCCTTTCCGGTACTCCTCCGGTTTGTACTGGTCGGGAATTAGGTGCGAGGAGTGGCAGATTCGGGCGTCTCCGTTCGGGCCTCGGCCGATTGAGACTAAGTCGGACACCAAATCGAGACCGCCCAGTTTCCAGTCCAGACGGTCCGTCACGAAAACCGCAGCCATGGAAACGCCGCCGTGCACCAAGGAACAGTCGTTGGAAAGAAACGAAACCGCGGTGGCTACCTGTCGCAACCCTAGCGCGAAGTACTCGTCCCGTTGGTGTGTCCCCACTGGTACGGACTTGAGGTGCTCCAAAAGAGGCATCACGAACTCGGTCACGACGTAAATCGTGAGCTCGTCCCCTTTTTCAACCTCAAGCGACTCTTTCAGATGCACCACGTTCGGGTGCCGGGTCAGTTTCAGCCGCTTCGCGCCGTTCCTCGCGGTTTCAATACGCACGCGGTCTGTGTTGACGTTACCCACGAACTTAAACACCGAACAAGGACCGCCGTCCTCTTTGATCGTCCCCCTGAAATGCGACCACCCCCCGAACGACGTGCGCGTGTCAACCGGCTCGCCGATATCGGCGCAAAGAGACGGGCCGGACGCGCCGAACAGGTTGCCGAAGCTGCCGAACATGGACATGGTTCGCGGGACAAGAACCTGGTGTATCTTTCCCGATCGTACCGCCGTAAGTAAGACGTGTCCGAGAACGACTTCCGTGTTTTGCAAAACCAAGCGCGCCGCGGAGACCGCGCGGCGGAGGATGCACGTCGGATCGAACACGATCGTGCCGAAATCCGAGCTCATTTTTTTAATTTCGGTTTTTTTTTTGAACCAAGAGCTGTTGGTCCTGTGATGATGCACCCTCGCCTCGCGTTGACACCCACAACGCGACGCGGCGGCGCGCGCACCGTGGTTCACAACAAGTTATTGAACGCAGTAAACGTCGACCCGATGTCGGACCCCACGGCGGGCGTTCGCGTCGAGCTGATGTTATCCGAAGACACGGACACGGTTCGTGTTGTGGTGCAGCCGAGTTCCTCAGATTTATTGGAGCCTCCAACCGCACCACCAACCGCCCCATGTGCGATGGACGTGGGTGTGCCAACGCCCGTCGCTGTCGTCGCGGTGACCGCCACCGAACCCGGCGACCTGCTTGTTACTACAGAAACGCTCGTTAAAGAAGACCATGATACGCCGCTCCCCACCACCCAAGCCGTTCGCAACGACCATTTCCAAGGCACCGCGACCGAAAAAAACTGGGTACGTCCTCCCCTATCAACGTGCTCGCCCGAGGATTTCATGCTAGACTTTCTGCGGCACGCGGAGCGGCGCGGGGATGACTGGGAAGGCGTGTGGGACGCCCTTGACAACGCGTTACGACGGACGGGCAAACCAAGCGACGTGCTCGGTTTCTACAAAGAGATTTGCCAAAGAGGAGGGTACCGGCACCGGCAAAGCTGCAAGGGGCGCATCAAAATGCCGTTCGTGTTTATGCAAACGCACAACTACTACGGTACGGCCTTTCCCACGTACCGCGTTCCGCCGAGTAGTTAGTTGCCAACTCAAGACTGACACTTCTTTTCTCACAACAAGCCAACCACACGTACACGGATATCGGAAACAAGCTGCTCGACCTTTACGAGCGGTTCTTTTTGCCGTACGAAACCGATCACAAAGAGGATTTACTCGTCTCGCCGTGCTTAGTGTGCGGCGACCGGGAAAACGGAAGCAAAATTCCGTGCGACGGGTGCTCTTCGTGGTACCACAAGCGATGCGTGCCGGCTCAGGTACGTGTTTAGGGTTTAGGGTTTAGGGTTTCCCGAATCATAGCCTCCCTGTGGAGGCCTGATTACGGCCTCCCTGTTTACTCACGTAACATCACGAAACACGTTGACCACTTTCTTTTTCATCGGTCCCCAGGTGGTGAAGAAAACGCGCGTCGAAAAGTTCACCTCGTTTCTTTGCGCGCGGTGTTTCGAAGGTACGGCCTTGCGCGTTTCCCAACTTATAGACTACTTGTTTGCCCATACTCGTACCAGAAGGGACGGTTATTACCTCTGCCCTGACTGTTTGTCCATACATCGCGATATACAAGACTGACACTTTCTTTTATTTTTACCTATCCCAGGCTCGATTACTTCAGGGGGTGTTCTTTTCAAAGGCGCGAAGCGGTGCTTTGACGAGATCGACACCATGAAGTGCGACCAAATTGACGAGTTCTTTGCGAGACACGTGGCGATGCGGAAACGTCGCGGCCGGGCGTACGACGAACACTACGTGTCGCCGATTCGAAACCCGGAAACGGGCAACATTTTGGGAAAGGCCGTCGCGCCAACGCCGACGGCGCAAACGTTTCCCACTGAACCCGACGCGCCCCCGGCTGGGGAGCTGGAACAAACAGTAGTGCCGCCTCAAATCCCTGTGCCGCTCGTACAGCCTTCGTTTCTGGTGGGTCCGGCGCTTTGATCAATACCATAGGAGCTGCGTATGAAATACTTGTGGAGACGCGGAAACAAACTTAAACTTGCGTAGAAATACAAAACACACCCTCAACCTCAACCTCCTATAAAACGAACCTCGAGAGGTCTGTTTTCTGCATCAGCTCGCCAATCGCGTCGTCCACGTCTTTGACGTTGATTGTTACTTTTAACAGACCTTTGCCTCCTTTTTCTTTCCAAGCCCCGACGCGCTCCGGGGCGTGGAAAGAAACGTCCTCCACGATTCGCTCCAACACGGTGTGCAATCGCCGCGCGCCGATGTTATCCACGGTCCGGTTCACCTCCGCGGCCATGGACGCGATGTGGTGCACCGCGTCTTGCGAAAACTCGAGGTCCACCCCTTCCGTTTCTAAAAGAGCCTTCTGTTGCTTCAACACGTTGGCTTCCGGTTCCGTGAGAATGCGAAACAAGTCGTCCCTGGTCAGGCCTTTCAGCTCAACCTTCACCGGAAGTCGCCCCTGAAGCTCGGCGAGCATGTCACTCGGTTTGCACTGGTGAAACGCCCCAGACGCGATGAACAGAATCTGGTCCGTATTGACGTTGCCGTGTTTCGTTTGCACCAAGCATCCCTCGATGATTGGTAGTAAATCGCGCTGCACCCCCTCCGAGCTCGCGTCAGCGCCATGCCGATGGTCGCTGCTCGAGACGATCTTATCGATCTCGTCCAAAAACACAATCCCGTCGTTCTCCACCGCGCTAATCGCCTCTTTCACCAAAGACTCCGCGTTTATTAACCGGTCGTACTCCATCTCCTCTATCAACGGCCGGCACTCCGCTACGGTCATGCGTTTTTTACTAACCCCAAAACCCTTTCGTCCTCGGCCGGGCGCGATCAACTTCTCCAGCTGAATCACCACGCGCTCGTGCGACATGCCTTGCCCGCCTTGGTCGCCGCCAAACCCTCCTTTACCGCCATCCCCCCCTCCATCCGGGAGCTCTAATTCAATGACCCTCGCATCAAGCGAGCCTTGTCGGTACATTTGCAGAAAAGCGTCTCTTGTTACGTCGCCGCTTGTTTCGCCGCACATAAAGTCCACGACTTTGTTCTCCACGATCGCGGCGACTTCGTTTTTAAACCGCGTGCGGAGCTTCCCTTTCGTGATCTGCATGGAGTTATCCACTAAATCTTTTATTATCTGATCAACGTCCCTTCCGTGAAACCCAACCTCCGTGAACTTGGTGGCTTCCACCTTGACGAAGGGCGAGTCGGTTATTTTCGCCAGCCGTCTCGCAATTTCCGTTTTCCCGCACCCGGTGGGGCCAATCATGAGGATGTTTTTAGGAACGATCTCGTCCCGCAAACTCGGATCAACGCGGTGTCGTCGCCACCGGTTCCGCAACGCAACCGCGCACGCCCGTTTCGCGTCCTGCTGGCCCACAATGAACTTATCAAGTAGCTCCACGGTTTTTGAAGGCGTCAGCGCGTCCGTGAAACGCAGCGCGTCCGCGAACTGATCGGCGATGGTGTGCGCCTTGTGTGCGCTTTCTTTTTTTACGCCATCTTTCGATTTCGATGCATCGAATGGAGATTCGCCACCGGCCGCAGGTGGAGGTCCTTCGTCCACGGGGTCCGCGTTCGCGCGTCCTGTGGAGCACGACGTGTTGAAACCACGAGTTGTGGTGTTGTGTGGTGACACGAAACCGAAACCCGGAGTCATCACTTTTTGGAAATGAGGCCTCATCATGAGGGGCGTGACGTCGTCTGTGTCGAAACCGCGCGACTCGGGGCGCCCGGACAGGGCGGTGGACGCGGCCGCGCTGACGCGGTGGCGCGCCGCCGCCGCGCGGCGAAGCACCACGGATACCGGAGCGAACATGGTGAACCCGGCCGTCGTCTGCGAGACGTCTGCGAGAGCCCCTGGCGCGGGGAGGAGTGATGGTGAGACCGGTTCGATCGAGATGACGCGGCACCTGCAGTCACCGATTTTTTTATTTTCGATTTTTTGACTCGCCCTCGAGTTTGCGCCCTCCTGCCGATCTCGCGTCCGACGCTCAGTTCTCGGCGCGCTGCACTTCCGCCCACCTCGCGCATGGTGCGGCTGCGCGGTGCCTTCACGGCGCTCGCAGCGCTTTCCTTCGCGGCCTTTGTGTTCGCCGGCGGCGCCGATCTCGGGTCGGCGGACGGGTACGTTGTGTTGGCCAAAAATCGTGACGGGCTTCCCTTCGGCGCGGATCCTGGAAACGGTGAGGCGTACCGGTTGTCCGCGTTCACGTGCGACGAGGGCGTCACTACCCTTGACACGGACAGGGTAAACGACGACTACTGCGACTGCGCAGACGGCACCGATGAACCCGGGACCAGCGCGTGTTCCAACGGTTCTTTCCACTGCAGCAACAGGGGCGCGCAATCGGAATCGATTCCATCGTCGAGAGTGAACGACGGGGTGTGCGATTGCTGTGACGGCGGCGACGAGCGGTACGGGGGGCGAGTGACTTGCGCGAACACGTGCTCAGACGCAGGCGCGTCACGGAGGGACGAGTTAGTGGCGCAGGTACAAGACACCAAGATGGGCTTGGCGAGGAAAAAAAACGCAATCGACTCGGCGCCGGCGGAGCGCAAGCGGTGGTTGGAGTTGAAACAGAAACTGACCAAGGATGTGGCGGCCGCGGCTGCGAAGACGGAGTCGGCGCGGGAAACGGAACGAAGCGCGAGGGAAGCTTCGGAAAAGGCGAACGAGTTGGTAGCGCAATTCAACACAGTTGCTGATGCTGTTGATGCCACCAGTAGACAGGATGACACCAGCGAGGGTAACGGCGATTCGAGGCAAGGCTCGGACGCCGGCGAAGAGTCGAAAGACGAGTCGAAAGACTCTGCGGAAGAAGCGTCGTCGGATTCGTCTGAAATTCGGTCTCCCGAGATTCCGCCCGGCGAAACCGACGAAGAGCGGGGCCAGCGAATCGCGAAGCAGTGGATCAAGAGTGACAGCGAAAGCACTACCGGGGACACTTCCGCTGATGACGAGGCCGTGACAGGTGAAATAGAGAAGCAACGCACGAAAGAAACGCCTTTGCTCCTGGACGTGGACGACGACGGCGAAGCGACGGACGGTGGTAAAACCAAAAAGTCGTTTTTTTCGCTAGGGAACTGGTTCGCCGGTAAGGGGGACGGAAAAACTACTGTTCAGAGTTCGGAGGAAAAAGCGGCGCGTGCGAAGTTGGCGAAAGCGGCTACGGTATTGGCATCAGCCACCACCGCGCTCACCGCGGCGGAAAAGAAACAAAAAGAAACGCAAGCCGAGCTCACCAAGGTTGAGCTCGACCTTTCCCGGTTCGTCGGACCGAGCGCGGAATACCAGCACATGCTCGGCGCCTGTTATGCCGCGAAGATCGACAAGTATTCGTACACAGTCTGTCCTTTCGGCGAGGCGAAGCAAGACGGCACGAAGCTCGGTGTGATGGAGCCGCTGGAGCCGCCGGACACGACGACAACAGGGTCGCACACCACTTTCAGGTTCACCAACGGCGAACACTGTTGGAACGGCCCGAAGCGCTCCATCGCCGTTTCATTGGCTTGCGCCGGCGAACCCAAACTGGGCGGCGTCACCGAGCCGAGCCGGTGCGAGTACCACGCCGTTTTAGCGACGCCCGCGGCTTGTGATGATGCGCAGCTAGTTTCCCTGGAGAGCGAACTCCGGGAACTGGAGGTGGATGTCGCGGAAGCGGCGGCAGAGGCGAGGGGGGAAGAGTTGCGATGAACGCGTGGTGTTGGGGAAAGAGTTGTGATGAGATACCATGGTCGTGTTGGAAGAATAATCGAAATCTCGATTCACAACCGCCCACCGTCGTCCTCACGTGCGTTCGTTCGGTGCGAGTTGAGCCGTGGTACCGGTACGTGTCTTCTGGAGACGTTGCGATGCGTCTGTTTGTTCCGTCACCTTCCAATTCGTGGCAAACGTCACACCTCGAACCCCTCGTCCCTCAAACACCGCAGATGCGCCTCGATCAAGTACCGACACTTCTCCTCGCCGTTTTCGGGCAAACAGGCGTCTCGCGCAAGCTTGGTGATGGGACACGCGCAGCAGATCTTCTTTGGTTTTACCTCCGCCGGTTTGCTCACTGACGCGCCCATGGGAACCGCGAAAGGACCGGGGGACGGGACGCACGCGACAGGACCGCGCGAACGGAGTTGTGAGTGACGTGGCGGGCAGAGTTCGTCGAGAATGAATGAGACGCAAGAAATCACTGATGAATGGCGAAATGGTAATAAGGAACGACGAGCTGCAAAAAACGGGTATTCGCTTCTAATTAGAACTACCCTCCTTCCCACCGCTGCAGCCATTTGTAGCTAACATCAGGCGGCGTCGGCGTCAGCGCCCAATTCGTGTGCATTGCTAGTCGGCGGTACGCGGCGGCGGCTAATACGCAAACAGACGCAATCAAACTCGTCGCCGCCGCGGCGACCGACGCGCCGCGAACGGAAGCGCCGCACGCGTCAATCGCGGCTTGCGCCACGACTAAAACAAGCAACGCCAACGCGCCGTTCACGCCGAAAAGCAAACCGTACGTATCGGTGTTACGCGATTGCTCGGTTTGATCATGTTGATCGCGTCCATACTCTTCTTCACCCGCAAACCTACCATCAACCACCCCGATGTCAACCTCTTCGTCACCCTGAACACTGGCATCAACCACCCCACCGTGAACCTGTTCGTACAAATCGCCTCGGCTGATCGCCAAACAAACCTTCACGCACACGGCGCACTGCGAAAACGCGAGCACCGAGACGCCGTGTACCGTCGCGGTGCTGATTGCGTAAAAAAAGCCAGCACCCAGGATCGAGGTGGAGACCGAAAACAGGTACCCAAACAAGCAAGCCACAATTGATGCGCTTACGTAGGTCTCAGGCGCCGCGGCTATCTTCGGGCCTAGCCTCGCCGCGAGTAGCGAAAAAATCGCGCTCAATCCGCGCGTGAAAAAAACGACATGACCACCCGCGTCGCCGTTCCCGTCGATTTCTTTTAGTAAAGATAGCACGTACGTCTCAAGAATATGCGCCCCAGGCGTCCCAAACATCCACCAAAGACTCAACACCAACACGGATGTGCTTCCGTAGACCGTCGTGGCGAATTTCGACGGCGAAAAGCTTGGTCTCGAAAACCGAAACCGTTTTCGAAAACTCGCGGGTCCGTCCGATTGTTCGGCTCTTTTTCCTCTCCCGTCGTCGGGCAACGCCGCGATTCCCACAAACCCCAACCCCACCGCGACGAAACTTATCCAAAAAAGAGTTTCGTACGACCACCCGTTTTCGAACAAACCCTGCCCCACCTCGGCGGCGAGCATGTAACCGACCAAGCCGGACGCGGACACGGCGCCCGTCGCGAACCGCAACTTTGATTCATTTTCGTTTTTTTGAGAAACACGGGGTTCTTCTTCTTGCGTGTGGCCGCTTCCCTCGGCTGTGTTCGGTTGAGCGCTTCGTCCTTGTGTGTTCGTGTCGTGACCTGCGTCCAAGCCGCCACTTTCGTCCCCGCCTCCCGCCCCTGCATCGCATCCCCCCCCGTTATCGCCGCAGCACATCGCCGCTAAATACGCGTACGCCATCAAGTCGCTCGCCGCGCCCGCCGCGAAGGCGACCTGCATTGTTCGCATATCTCTGATTGTTCGGCCCCACAACAACAACCCGCGGGTGACGAGCTTGCACCCTGCTCCCACTAGCAACACGGTTTTGGTGGACGTCAGGGACGCGATCGGCCCGGCGAGGACGAAAAACACCAGCGACGCGTACAGAGACACCGGGAGAATCTCGCGGTTCACCGCGTGCGTGGAGAACCCCTTGATGTCGGTTAAATACGGCACCAGATGGGGCTCGGAAGGCTTGAACTGCATCAGGAACGCACATGCACAGACGTGAAGTGCGGTGCGGTCGAGGCGCGGGCGATGGGGCGCGGCGGCCGCGGATCCGGGACACATCGTCGCGCGGCCGCGGCGACGCCGAGGACGACACCGCCGGACGCCGCGACGAGTGATGGAGGTGCAAACTGGCCGACCGCATCAGATGCTCGCACTGCCACGCGCACTTTTTTGGAGCGATGTTTCGATACCATTCTAGTCTGGGAGAATCAGGGTTTACTGCGGCTGCCATTTTGCGGCGAGGCACACCGCGCCTTCCTTTCCTCCCTCGCGTCCCCGGCACCGGGAACAACGCGGCACGCGCGTCAGCTCCCGCACACGCGTCTCGGCGCCGACGGACCTGTGACCCGCGACCGGTGATCCGCGACACGTGTAGTAGTTCGTGAGGGAACAGGTTCTTGATTTCTGGGACCCACCTAAACGCGTGAGTCTTGGGGCGCGAATCGGACGAATTCCACCGCACCAACACACACGCCACCATGCCTCCCAAGAAGAAGTCGGGCGACGAGTCCCCCGCGGACCGCTTGGATCGCATCGCCATTATCAGCGCGGACCGGTGCAAACCGAAAAAGTGCAGGCAGGAGTGTAAAAAGGCGTGCCCGGTGGTGAAGATCGGGAAGATGTGCATCGAGGTTGGTGGGACGTCGAAGATCGCGTACATTTCGGAGGATCTTTGCATCGGGTGCGGGATCTGCGTGAAGAAGTGTCCGTTCGAAGCCCTAAACATCATCAACCTTCCCAAGAACTTAGAGAAAGAAACCACGCACAGATATGGCCCGAACTCGTTTAAGCTGCACAGGTTACCTACACCTAGGACAGGGCAGGTGCTGGGTTTGGTCGGTACGAACGGGATCGGAAAATCAACCGCCTTAAAAATCCTGGCGGGCAAGATGAAACCCAACCTCGGACGGTTCACGGCGCCGCCCGATTGGCAGGAAATCATCAACTACTTCCGAGGCAGCGAGCTTCAGAACTACCTCACCCGGCTGTTGGAAGATGACATTAAAGCCTTGATCAAACCCCAGTACGTGGACCACATCCCGAAAGCGGTGAAGGGGATCGTTTTGGCTACGCTGGAGGCGCGGGACGACCGGAACGTGGTGCAGGAGCTGATTCCCGAGCTCGACTTGGAGAACGTGTTGGACCGGGACGTGAAGGCGCTTTCCGGCGGGGAGCTCCAGAGGTTCGCTATCGCCGTGATTGCAGTGCAAGACGCGGATTGCTACATGTTCGACGAACCCAGTTCCTACCTCGACGTGAAGCAGCGCCTGAAAGCGTCGCGGGTGATCCGGTCGCTGATCAACGTGGAGAAGTACATCATCGTCGTGGAGCACGACCTGTCGGTGTTGGACTACCTGTCTGATTACATCTGCTGCTTGTACGGCAAACCAGGCGCGTACGGCGTCGTCACAATGCCCTTCGGGGTTCGCGAGGGCATCAACATCTTCCTCGCCGGGTTCGTGCCCACCGAAAACTTGAGGTTCAGGGACGAAGGTACGGCCTTGCGCGTTTTCCAAATCCCGCCTCCCTGTTTGATGCCCCTCTTTGACCTTTACCACTACTGGCAACTGTTGCAAACCCACACTCGCCGACTCAAGACTGACACTTTATTTCATTATATCTCAGCCCTGACGTTCAAAGTCGCGGAAACCGCGGAGGAGCGGGACGGTGGGGATTGCAAGTTCCTTCGGTACAAGTACCCGTCCATGACGAAAACGCAGGGGAACTTCAAACTCACGGTGGAGGAGGGTGAGTTCACGGATACCGAGATTATCGTTTTGCTTGGTGAAAACGGTACCGGTAAGACGACTTTCATCAGACTCATCGCGGGTTTGATTAAACCCGACGACGAAGACGCGGTTGATCTTCCCGAGTTCAGCGTCAGTTACAAGCCGCAGAAAATCTCCCCAAAGTTCGACTCCTCCGTCCGGAACCTGTTGCACAAGAAAATTCGGGACTCGTACCTGCACCCGCAGTTTATTTCAGATGTGATCAAGCCGCTGAACATCGAACAACTCATGGACAACGACGTAATTAACTTGTCGGGGGGCGAGCTGCAGCGCGTCGCGCTGACCCTGTGCATGGGCGCGCCCGCGGATCTGTACCTCATCGACGAGCCCTCCGCGTACCTGGATTCGGAACAAAGGATCTGGGCATCCAAAGTCATAAAGCGGTTCATTATCCACAGCAAGAAAACCGCGTTCATCGTGGAGCACGACTTCATCATGGCGTCGTACCTAGCGGACCGGGTTGTGGTGTACACGGGCGTCCCCGCCTTAGACGCCACCGCGCACGCCCCCGTCGGTCTGCTCACCGGAATGAACCAGTTCCTGAAACACCTGGAAATCACATTCAGGCGGGACCCGACCAACTACCGCCCGCGGATCAACAAAATGCACTCGGTGAAGGATGAGGAACAGAAAGCGGCGGGGGAGTACTACTACTGCGGGGACTGAGTCGAGGGGTGCCAAGGGTGGAGTTGGTTGAGGTTGACACTTTTCGTAAAAGTCAGAATTTCACGTACACTCGGCTGTCCACAATACACACAATACACTCTACACTCTCATAAATACCAATAGGTTAATTGAGTGTATCCTCTCCTAGCAATGCTATCCTCTCCTAGCCTACTTCCCTCCCCCCCAGCTCAGCGCCAAGAACAGCGCCTCGTCGGAAATGGACCCGCGGTCCATTGCCGCGTCCAGCGCTGTTTTGCCGAGTGCGTTTTTCAAAGTCACGGAAGCGCCTCGCCGGAGTAGCAGCTTTGCGATTGCGTCTTGCTTACACACGACGGCGGCGTGAAGCGGCGACGCGTCGTCCGAGCCTGTTTTCAAATTCACATCCGCGCCGTTTTGGAGCAAACACTCCACAATCGTCGCGAAGCCGCGTTCGCACGCCGCGCGGAGACACGAGTAAGTTTTGGAAGCTGCGACTGAAAAACTTTCGTTGACGTCAGCACCGTTCGCGACGGCGCGCATCACGGTGTCCACGCAATTTTCAAGCACGCCTCGGGCTAACGCGTCATCTGCGGTCTTGCCATCGGTTTCGTGTGTTGCCAAAAGAAACCGTCTGTGTCCCCACTTCGCGATTGAGTACTCCGTCTTCGTCTCCAGCGAGCTGCGCGCGGTTGGTTTTTTTACCGACGGAGGAGTTTCTTTTTCGTCCGTTTTTACTGATTGACTTTCGCCGTTTCCCAAAACCAGCGCCCGTTCCCAAACCGCGTTCGCCTTGACGTTTCCCCACGCTTGAAACAGCGCCACCATGGATTCTTCCCAAACCTTGACGTCCAACACGCAGGACCTTACTTTCGAAATATGCACTCCCAGCTGTCGATGCGCCCCGCCGCACTCGATACAAAGCGTCACGCCAAGGTTCAGGGACGCCCATTCGGGATCGGCGTCCCCGCAGTCGCAGCACAGCTCGTTGCCGGGCGTACCTCGCACCCGCGCTAGCGTTTCCAGAGGGTCACACTCGGGCTCAACACTTGCGCCGCCGCTGTTTTCGGTATCTCTACGCGTAGCAAACGCAGGGCCACCATGCCCTCCAAACCCTCTGGAAGGTGACACTAGTTCGAAGGACGTGTCGCCGCCGTTGCCGTTGTCGCTGCTCACCGTGGACGTCGTGCGTTTGTGGTTCTTGGTTCCGAAAAACAAACTCGTGGAAAACGACGACGACCTCGAATGGCCCCGGGAGTTGGTACCGCCGGCCGCCGTACTTCTCTTTCCCTTGTCACCCGGCGAGCCAATCGTTGATATGCTTTGCGATATCGCGTTAGAGTTGCTCAGCAAACCCGCCACCGCCGCGGTGATCGCTTCCATCCACCGTGACCGGTCGGTTTCGCTCTCGGCTTGTAGCGCGTAGGTTTTTCCGGGAGACACCACGCGGAAACAAAATCGCAAGTTAGGCGCGTCTTCCAAGTCAATCTTGATCGTGGCGGTGAGCAGGCTCACTGTGTCCTTGGCGCGAGACAAGCTGTGCGTAATCGCAGTTGGTGCGGTGTGGGTATGCGCATTCAGCGCGCCGCCACCGTCAGGGTTTGACCCGTTTGAGTTTGAGTTACCAGCGCCACCCCCGTTGCCGCCGGTTCCGAAATCGGCGTCCCGATAATACCCCAGATGCCCAAACGCATCCAGCACGAAGAACCGGCGTTTCCAATCCGCCCTCATCGAGGATGACCTTTTCAACAAATACCCGCTGGCGAGGAATTGGGGGGCGTTACCGGACGGCGAAACGCGCGCGCGGTCAAAGGTATCGAACACGTTTTGTCGATTCTCAGAAGCACTCCCGTTTCCCGTTTCCTCGAAATCAACGGCGAACGCGTCGTCGCCCCCCAAACTGCTCCCCGAACGCGCGTGTCTGTTGTGCTTCTCCGCCAAATGCATCGCGGTTTGAATCGCCCGCGAGCGGTCGGAAGTCGGTCTTGAAGAAACGCTCGGCTCACAACTCTTCGCCATCTCCGTCTCGTCTTCCCGTCGCGCCGTGTGCGCCGCCATTAAATCCACCAAGCTCCTCAGATCGCATGTCATTTGTGTTTCCTGAACGTCGCACTCGGTGATGATGCTGTCACAAAAAGGTTTCATTTCACCCAAGATGTCGTTCGCTTTTGCGAAGAAAACCCGGTGCGCGTCCACGGCGCGCGCGATTTGGCGCTTGAAGGTTATTTTCTTTTTCGAATCCGCCTCGTGCAACCGCGACATCAAGTGGAACCGCGCGCTGTCGTGCTCGCGTCGCGTTTTCGTCAGCTCTAACTCCGCCGCTTTCAGAAGCTCAGGCTTGGTGTCTTTCGTGAGCTTCAGGAAGCCCACCCGGGCGCGTTCCACGTCTTGAGAACACCGCTCGAACCGTCGTTTCGCATCTCCCGCGTCCCTCAAATCCACCGCCACCAACGCCTCGAGTTTCCCGCACAAGTCATTTTCAATCGTGCTTAGTAGCACGCCCCGCGCATCCGCGATATCGCGGAAAGCTCCGCACAGCCGGTCGATTTCGGACGCCCCGACCTGCGTGCCGAAACTGTCGTCAAGCGGGCCGTGGAACGCGCGTACCGACTCCGCGAAGTTCACGTCACACAGGTACGAGTCTTCCAACCCGTCCCGGTAGGAACCGCACCCTTTGCTGAGGCGCACGGTTCGCTCGCGGAGCTCGTCCACGCCTTCGTCTAACGCCCGCAACTGCGCGCGCAGAAAAGGCGAGTCCTCCACGCTCTCGAACGGGCACGACGACGGACTCGGGGTCGCCATCGCAGCGACCGCGGCGATACTGTGAAATGCTGGGTAGACGAGGTCCGGTTTCGTCGTCCGAGAAAAAAGAATACTCGTCAGACGGCACTCTCGGGTGCACGGCCGCGTGGCCGGCCGCCCCTCGTGTCGCTTTGACTCGAAATGGCTCCGGCGTTGGCGCCGGGGACGCCACCTACGTCGCCGAGACCGACGGGCCCGGTCAAGGCAAAGGCGAGCTTCAAACTCGCGCAAGCGCGCGCGAGGGCGAAAAGGCTGCAGCGGTTCGAGGATGAAAGGTGCGCATCCGACGAAGCATCCCCGGGGACGGAGCACACGGCCCAACCGACCCGAGCGTCTCCCGCATCGCCTGACCCGAACCTCCTCCCGCATCGCATCGATGCTTGTTTCATGTTTCCTCTCAAAACAGCAACCTGAAACTCGCGACGAACGAGTTGAAGAGCCTTTCCGTGGGGGAAGGCACGCGGAACCTGTCCGTTTTCGCGTCGCATCACGAAATCGGCGAAGTCTCGTTAGGGCTGGCGCAGTACTTCGGCGCTATTTACTCCCTAGCTTCATTGATGCTTGTTTTGTTTTTACTAATCGGGAGCTACCACCTTCACGATTTCCGAACGAACGTGGGTTTGGGGAACCAGTACTTAGTTGTGACAAAACTTTTAGTGGGCGACGGCGTGTCGCCTTGCGCGACGGAGAGCTGGTGCAAGAAAAGCGACGAAAACTTCGCCGCGGAACGAATTTCCATTATTACGAATTCCTTAGGCGCGCGGTGCGCGTACAATAGGACGTCATCGTTTTACAACTGCCCCACGGTGTGTACGCACTACACCACGGAGTGGGAGGTGTACGCCACATCGGATGGGGTGGTGAGTTCGGCAACACCGAACGAGCTGTGCAAGAGGCACCTGCCGTGCGGTATGAGCACGCTGAGCGAAGGGGAAAAGTCCCTTTGCTGCGTCGAGACCCTGAACGACGGGACGTATTGGTACGACGCGGAGTACTGGAACAAATCAGACACGGGTGGTGGGTGGGGGGCGGGTGGGAGTTTAGATTGGATCGAAAACAGGAAAGGCAAGGAAACCCCGGAGGCGGTGTACGGCGTCCAGGTTCTGACCACGCTTTTGATTTTGGTCTGGTACGGCCTTGGGGCTTTCCCAAATCATGGCACACTGTTTACCGCCCCTGAGTGGCTGTTTACTGTGCACTACTGGTAACTCTTACCACCGTACTGGTAACTCTTACAAATACATCACAAGTGCGCTGTTTGCGGAATACGAGTTACGAACGCGGTCCGAAAGACTGACACTTTTCTTTGGCAATCACAGGACTTTGTGGTTTCACAAAAGGCAGCTCGTCGTGGCGGAAGAAGTGAACGCCGAGAACGTCACGACTGGGGACTACGCCGTCGCGGTCCGAGGGCTTGGGGAGCACGAGTGGCGACGAGAAGACCTGGCGACGCACATGGCGCACTACGGCGAAATCGTCACGGTTTGTTACACGAAGTCGATCGGGCGGCTGTTAGCGGCGGAGACGAAGCTTCACGTCGCGACCACGAAGTTGGACGAAATCAAAGCCTACCGCGGGAAGGTTGCGGCGCTTTCGCCACTCCCTGCGCGACGAAAAAAACACACAATGACACATGCCTACCACGCAGTCGCGGTTGCCTTGTTCAACCTATCCACAACCGGCGGTTTCGGTACCGAGAAACACCTGGCGACGCTTGAAGTGAGGGTTAAGAAGTTCCAAGAAAAGTGCGATTTGGAAACCAAACAAAAGATCAAAAACGTCGGTGACGCGTTTGTTGTGTTCAACTTCGAGTGTCACAAAACCCGGTTGTTCGAGGATTACCGCCGGGGTTGGTACGAAAGGACGTTACAGTGGGCCTTTCCGAAGCTTAAAATAGGCGCACCCCGGTTCAAAGGTAAAATCCTAACGATGGAACCGCCGCCCGAACCGAGCGACGTGCGCTGGGGAAACTACGGGATTTGGCGATGGAAACGCGTCACGAAAGATTGCGCGACGGCGCTGGGCATGCTCGCCGCGGTGCTCGTTGGTGTGGTGCTTCAGGGGGTGTTCACCACTATTAAGAACGATTTACGAATCGATACGTACGACAGGCAGCTGTACGCCCGGGCCACGGGAACGGTACGGGCCTTTCCCAACTCCAAATCAGGGTCACGGTTTTCCCAAGGCACAAGACTAACACTTTTTCTGTCACAATCAGACACCCACCCTGGACCCGGAGGACGCCGCGCTGGTGCAGACGTACACGATTTTTTCCTCCCTCGTTATCGTCGCCGTGAACGTTTTCCTGACCACCACCGCTGAGTTGTTGTCCACGTGGCAGAAGTTCTCCACGCAAAGCGAGTTTGAAGCGAGCCTGATGCTGAAACTGTGCGTGGTGCACGTGATTAACAGCATCGCGGTAAGGGCCTTTCCCAATCACCACATTCCGCCACCCTGATTGCCCATACAAGACTGACATTTATTTTATTTTAATCAGGTACCCGCGAGTTTCTCGCGGTGTCCAAACGCGAACGCGGCGGAAATCGATACGCTAATTTCCGGGGGCGAGGGCGTTTCTGCAATTTCGCAAAACGGCAAGTGCTTGTGGTACGCCCCCGGTGGGCTGGTGGAGAGCGCTTTTTACCTGCAGCTGTTCAACGCGGTGTTACCAAACGTCATTGCATATGTCGACGTGGTGGGCCGGTTGAAGCGGAAATACCTGGCGAAATACGCGCGCACGCAACGCGCCATGGACGCAGCGTGCGACCCGCCACAGTTCATTTTAGCCGCCAAGTACGCGCACATCATGAAAACAATCGCGATGGCGCTGATTTACGGCCCCATACTTCCCGTGTCCTACGTCCTCGCCGTGTTCGCGCTTTGCGTGACGTACGTGACGGATAAGATTTTGGCGCTGAAGCGGTGTCAAAAGCCGGTGCGGCAGCAAAATCAAGCCACCGAGCGCGTGGTTGTGTTCATGAACGTCATGACCCTGGTACAAGTGTTCTTCGCGCAGGTACGTATGGGGCTTTCCCAAATCCATACACTGATTTACCGAATATGGTGACTGTTTGCCCATACATCTACCAATGCATGACTGACCCTTTTCCTTCCCAATCGCAGGTGTATTTCTACGACTTGCGGTATCCGCAATACTTAATAGCGTGCGTCATGATTTGGGTGGTGTACATGCTCCTTCCCTTGAACAAATGGCTGGGAATCACACGCGACTCCACCACGGAGGACGGGGGCACCGCGGGGGTATCGTTCTGGACGCACATGGGCAAGGCTGCTGGGGGTAAGGGGTTTCGACCAAAAAAGAAACAACACGGAGTAACACACCGGGACGAGGACGATTTCGCGGCACAAGAGAAAACAAAAAGGTTCCACTCCAAGTTGCTCAACGTCCCTGAAAGTGAACTCAACGCGGACCGACTTGATATTTACGTCCCCCCCATGCCGGTTGGCGCGGGGGACAAAACGCGCGCGATGATCATGGACGGGTACAAACTGCCGCACACCGTGACGCCGGGCATACCGAGTTTGCTGAGAGGGCAAAAGAAAAGCACGGGCGGTCGCGAAAACGTCGCGCCGCCGCGAAGCAATCAGCGCGACGACCAATCGCAGGTCACCTCGCCGACGTCCGTCGCGTCCAAAGTGAAAAGGTTCTTGGGCCTGGGAAATGGATTGAATAAAGTCACTCCGGGGAGTACCCCACGGAGTTCTGTTTCGTCTCCTTCTTCTCCAAAACCGAACGGAAACACGGAGCTCCGAGACACCACGAATCGAGCACGTGCGCCGACCGCGCAGTCGCCAAAGCTGCCAAAGCCAAAGGTGCAGTCGCCAAAGCTGCAGTCGCCAAAAGTGCAGTCGCCAAAGACGAGCGGAAATCCGCCGGCGCGGAAGAAGTAGGAAATGGTTCCGCGCACGTTTTGCGACTCGAAATGGGAACGTCACTATACCACGTTCGCGAACGTCACTATACTGTAGTCGCGTCGTAACGCGCGTCCGAGGATTTCGAAAGAAGAGCAAACGGAAAACGAGAAAAGTAGCACGTTGATTTATTGGCATATTTCTGTGAAACGTTTTTTGTCTTTCTGCGTTGTCTGTCTTTATTGCACACTCGCCGAGACGTCGCGCGCGTTTTCGTATCATGGTAGGACTGCAGGATGCGTCGGGCAGCCGTTTGCGATCGCCCAGTTCAACAGCTCGATGTTCCCGCCAACTTTCGCGTGCAAGCATGTCGTCGCATCCCACGGACATCCGTTCGCGCGCGCCCACTGAAGCACCTCGAGGTGCCCGCGCAACGCCGCGCACGAGCACGTGGTTGTGTCCCACGGACATCCGTTCGCACGCGCCCACTGTAGCACCTCGAGATGCCCGCCCCACGCCGCGCGCGCGCACGTCCTCTCGTTCCACGGGCATCCGTTCGCGCGCAACCACTGCAGCACCTCGAGGCGCCCGCCCTGCGCCGCCCATGAGCACGTCATTTCGTCCCACGGGCAGCCGTTTGCGCGCAACCACTTCACAACTTCGAGTTGCCCTGTCTCCGCCGCTAACTGTAGAAGATATTCCGACAACTCCAGACGACCTTGTTGATGCCGGTGCTTTAGCGTGCTTAAGTACCCAAACCGTGTGGCATGTTCCCACGTCGCCATTTTCACGCGATGCCCAGTCGCCGCCACCGCGTCGCGCATCGCACGACTCACCGCTCGAAGGATCGCGAGATCTGTAGGGTCTTTGATCCTTCCCAGAACATGACAGAGAACGACGTCATCGGAAAGACCTGGGATGGCGCTCTGCGTCTCGGGCTGGTACGCGACGGTCTCAGCGTGATTATGCTTCTTTCCGTGTGCGCTCATTTCGACACTGGGCGTCGTGTTGGAAGACATCGTGGAGGGTGTCACGCGGCGCGCGTCGTTGTTGTGAGTTTTTCTTGGGCGTTACGACAAAGACCTTTAAAAAAACTTCCGAAAGTCGGCGGCGGCTCATTTTTGATGCCGCCCAGGGCCAAGCTGAAGGCGCCTGCCGCTGCTCGCGCGGCGGCGGCTCCCGGCGCTACCGTGGAGCACCTCCCCGAGGTGTTACGTGCGTTGTTGTCCGTGGAGAACGAATCGCGAGGCATCGCCGAGGCGACTTTAAAGGCGCTCGCGAAGGATGCGCGCTCGGGCGGTGTTTTCGTCGCAGCGCTTTTGCAGCACGCGCGTTCCGATGCGGACGCCGCGGTTCGGCAGCTCGCCGCGGTGGTGCTGAAGCGCAGGGTCTTGACGCACTGGTCCGCGCTTCCTGTTGACCACCAGGAACAGTTCAAAAACGTGTTGCTTGAGGGAATCGTGAGTGAACCAGTTCCCGCGGTGCGTCGGGCGATCGCGGACGTGGTGAGCAAGGTCGCGAAAGCCACGGTCCCGCTCGGGGCGTGGAACGCGCTTCCCGAGTTCCTGGCGCAGTGCAGCGCCAGTCCGGAGGAGAGCCACCGGGTGGTGGCGTTCGTGCTGTTCGCGTCACTCACGGAAACCATCGTGGGCACGATGACCAAGCACTTCTCCACGCTGGGGGGTTTATTCACCGGCGGTCTGTCGGATGCGTCGTCGCAAGTCAGGGTCGCTGCGCTCAAAGCCGTGCTCGCGCTGGTGATCAACGCGCCTGGGGAATCAAAAGAGGAAACGAACGTGTTGAGCAGTCTGGTGGTACCCGTACTAGCAGTGGCGAAGCACGCCCTGGAGTCCGGAGAGGAAAAATACGGGAGCCTCGCGTTTGAAGTCCTTGACGAGCTTGTGGAGCAGCAACCCAAGGCGCTTACCGGGCACATCGAGCTCATCGTGGCGTTTTGCTTGGAAGTCGCCAGCCTTGGTAATTTAGACAACACCACGCGGCGCAAAGCCCTGGACGTGTTGTCTTTCCTTGCGAGGCACAAACCCAAAGCCCTGGTGAAGGCGAAAATAGTCCCCAACCTAATAAAAGCGCTGTGTCCCCTGTGCGGCGAACCGAAGGAAGACCTTTTGTACGGCGACGACGAGGTCGACGAAAACACAGGTTAGTATTTTCCACTCACCACATTCCGCCTCCCTGATTGCCCATACGAGACTGACACTTTCTTTTTTATCCCTCAGAAACCTCCGAAGAGAACATCCACGTCCAGACCGTCGCCGCGCGGTTGGTGGATTTGCTTTCCCTGAACGCGCCTTCAAAGCACGTGTTGCCTGAGGTCTTGGCGTTCGCGTCGAGCGCGATCGGCGACGCGAGCGACCAAAAAAAAAGACACGCCGCCGTCGCCGTGCTGGGCATCGTCGCGGAGGGGTGCGCGGAGGGTTTGGCCGACTCATTAGCCGCAATCACGCCCGCGATTATCAACGCGCTGACTGACACCTCAAGTGACGTGCGGTCAGCCGCGGCGTTCACGTTGGGGCAGCTCGCGGAGTGGGTGGACGGCGCCACGGCGTTTCACGCCACGGCGCTTCCCGCCGTGTTCGCGGCGCTCAAAATGGAACGCGACCCGCGGGTGTTGGAGCGCTTGATGTACGTCTTAGACACGTGGCTTGAACGCTTGGAGGAACATGAGGTGCGGCCGTACATAACGCCCACGCTACACATCGCGTACGCCGCGATTGACAACGGGGCGCAGACCAGCCACCGAACCAAAGAAGCGAGCCTGGGCGCCGTGGCGTCTGCGGCGGCGGCGGCGGGCCGCGCGATGCACGAGCACCTGCCCTCCCTGCTCCCCCGACTAGAGACGTGTTTACTTGCTTCTCTTGACCAGGACTTGAAGTCTAGAGCGAGGGCGCTTGAGGTGTTGGGGATGCTCATTTCTGGAAACGGCGGAACGGGCGCCATGGCGGCGCACATCCCATCCGCAATGCGCGCGGCGCACGATGGTTTCGATTTAGAGTACACGGAGCTCCGGGAGTACGGACACGGCTTGTTCGCGGAAACCGCGCAGGCGCTTGGCGACGAGCTATTCGCTGAGTACCTCCCAGTTTGTGTTGAGAAAGCCAAAGAAAGCCTCGAGTTGGACGACGGCGTGGCGTACGACAGCGAGGACGATGACGATGACGCAAATTCGGGGGACGTCTCGGACGACGGCTCTGACAACGACGACCGCAACGGGGGAATAAACTACTCCGTGTTCTCAGGGGTCGTGGAAGAGAAAGCCGCGGCATGTCGCGCGGTCGCGTCGTACGCGCTGTATTGTCCGGTTTCGTTCCTTCCGTACCTACCGAAATTCACGGAAACGATGAGCGCCATGACGGACCACATGCACGACGCGGTTCGAGCGCAGGCGCACGCCGCGCTGGCTCGAATAGCGCAGTGCGCTTTGCGAGCGTCGCCGCGTTCGTCGGGCGCGGATCCCGATTCGTCCCCCGCGTTCGCCGCGGTCGACGCCAGCCTGAACGCGACGCACCGGTCCCTTACCGAGGACGACGACCGGGACGCCGTCGCGGCGGCGATGGAGGCGGCGGCGGCTGTTATCCAAAGCGTCGGGGAGAGGGACGGGCTGGATTTTAAACGCATCGGGGTTTCAACGTTAGTAGACAGTTCCGGAACGTGTTCCGGAATCGCCCGCCTCCACGCGGGGCAGCACATCGAAAACCTGTCCTCCCTGTGCTTGTCCATTCTACAAGGCAAAGCTGCTTGCCAGGAGGACGTGCACGACGAGATCGATTTCGGAGGCGACGAGGACGAAGGTGCGTATTGGGCCTTTCCCAAATCTAACGACTGGTTTCCCATACAAGACTGACACTTTCTGTTATGTATCTCAGAGTTTGCCGAGTCGGAAACGGCCGCGGTGGTGTTGGAAGCGTGCGCCGAGCTGCTTCCCAAGCTCGTCGCCGTCGCCGGGCAACGCGCGGCGCCCGCGTTCGAGCCGCACTTCAACGAGCTCGCCAAGCGCATTGCAGGCGACGTCCCGGAACCTGCGCGGTCCGTGGCGTACGCGACAATCGTGGAGATGATCAAGGCGATCGGAAAGGTGCCTTTCGTGGCGGCGGTGGCGCCCGTGATTCTTCGCGGGTGCGTTTTCGAGCTGCGAAACGCGAAAACCGCGGGACTGCGAAGGAACTGCGTGTACTGCGCTGGGGTGATTTTCGAGATGTTCGCGAGCTCGGTTGACGACGCGGGGAAAACAGAACTGGCAGAAGTGTTGTGTTTGGTGCTCGCCAAGGACGAAACAAATGCGTGGCGCGAAAAGGACCCGGGAACCAGGGACAACGCCGCGGGCGCCGTTGCGAGAACGCTGCTCGCATCGGGAAGCGCCCTGGCGCGAGACGAACAAATCGGCCCGTCTCTGGTGGCATCGCTGCTACGCGCGATTCCATTGACTTCGGATTTCGAGGAGTGCGTCTCCGTGTACGGCGGCGCGGTGGCGCTGCTTGCGATGGAGGGTGAAGTAAACGGGGTTGGGGAAAGGCGGATCGGACAGTTGGTCCACGCGTTCGCGAGAATCGCGGAAGCCGAGGCGGACCGGGCGGCGAGGGAACCCAAACAACATCAAAACAACGCGGAACCCGGTGACGCGACGGGGCCGTCGCTTGAGACGTTGCGGGAAATCGCCACCGCGGTGCGCCGTGCGAGAAATGCGGACCCAGGGGCGGTGGACACTGCGATCGCGGCGCTGTCCGATGCCCAACGAAACGCGCTCACCGCGCTACTCGCGGCCGCGTGACGTGGGCTGAGTGATTGACAAGAGTAACCCCAATTGATTATCAACACCGCCGCCGTGGTGTTGTCAGCAGTATTTCTCGTTTCACGCGACAGAGCTTCGGGGTGCGTCATCGTCTCTTTCTTCGTCGCCGACGCTCGCCACAAAAATGAAACACAGCGACACTAGTAGAAACGCCAATGGAAATATACAGCGATTGAACACCCACCACACCGCGTAAATTCTACCGTTTCTTCCCCTTCTTCCCTCCCTGCGGCCTGCCTCCCTTTCCAACTCCTTTCTTGCTCTCGCCGCCTTTCGCTCCTTTTCTTTTTTTCCCATCCGCCCCAGAAAGCTTCGTCCCGCTGAGAAACGTTGCGCCCCCCGCGCTGAGCGTTTCCTTGGCCAAGTCGCGCTTGGGATAGGTCAAACAAAGTGTCAGTCTTTCGTGCTTTGTGTTACGTATACATGCCGAGGGAATCACCGTCCCTTCGGAAAGGACGAGTGTGCGCGCACGGCGCGTGGCGGATTTGGGAAACGCGCGACGCACCTTGGAAATCGTGAGCACGCCGTTTTTGAAACTCCCCGACCCCCACGCCAACCCGCGGTCGGTTTCTTTTCGGGAATTGGAATCGTCACCCGCGTCCGCTTTCCGTAGCCCTTTCGTCTTCTTTCCAAGCTTGCCTCCCGCGTCGAACACCTCCATTCGTTTCGCTTCCTCGCGCTGTTCGTTCTTTTTCCACATCCCCACCCCGATCGTGGGCGGCGTCCGGACTCCTTTTACCTGGATAGCGCCTTGCGCTACGGAAGTTTTCTTTTCCAAGCTCCTGCGGCTCCACTTGTCAAGCCCGGACGCGCCGAAAACCGCGACTTGCTTGCGCATGTCATTCAAGCTCGCCCCCGTTAATCCCGTGACCTCGCCCGCGGGGAGCTCGCCGTCCACCACGCCGCCCGAACCGCCTTTCATGTCCGGCTTCGCGAACTTCAAATCAGCCCCCACCGCCCGCACCACCTCGTGCACGCGCGTGATGCTGTCCGACATGAACAGTCGCTTGGCGCGTTTCAGGGTTACGGAATCGACATTGGCGTTTCCTGAGGGCTTTGAGGTGCCGCGGTCCACCCGGGAGTTGGCGTGGTTGGGGCGGTCGCCGCTGAACACCACGACGGTGGGGCCTCTGGGTTTCGCGGCGGCGGCGGTGCGCGAATCATGTTTGGACGGACCGGAGACGCCGCCCGTGCGTTCTTGTCCAACACCATCCACAGCCGTGTCCTGCGTCTCCAGCGCCAGCCGTTGCCGTTTGCGCGTGCCCTTGCCCGAGTTCGAGGTACCGTCGGCTTTGTTCGCGGAAGGTAGCGGAGACACAGTCGTCGTCTCAATCGAAACCACGCGGACTTGTTTTTTCGGTCTCGGCGCCTCGTCGTCGAACATCGACATGAACCGTTCCCCCGCGCGCTCCAGCGCCGCCAACGAGGCGTCGCCACCCGGGCCGGGGGGCTCAGCGGGCATTGCGGGTGTCCAACGCGAAGACGCGCTGTGGAGAGTGATGATGACACCTTTCAACGCAACGGAGGGGGAGCGTGCCGAAAACAAATCATGCACCGAACCAAACAGAAGTTGTCGTCTCCAGCCACGTGTCTTTTTGGCGGCAACATCGTGGTCGTCGCCCCCACTAAGCCGTGCACATGGCCCCCACGCACGGCTACGCCCGTCTCGACGAGGGCCGCGACACTGAACCTTCGGCGTACGATCCGCACACCCCGCCTGCCCGTGATGGCAACCAAAACGTAGCCCAGGGTGTTCCCGTCGACGTGAACACCCTTCCCGCGTTCTCGGAAAACGGGGCGCCTCCCGTTGCGAAAATCGCGACCGCGGTGCCCGCGGTGGCGTTCGCGGTCCCGGCGGACGGGTACGGCGTGCCGCATCACGTTTTGAACCCGGATTTGCCCGATGCGGTGGAGGCGTGGAACGGCTTGCGGGGCATAATGACCGGGTTCATGGCCGCGTCGGTGACGATGTTGTTCTTCTCAAGTAAGTCCTTTGTTGAATCATCAAACACAACACAACACACGGCTTGTTTGGTACAGAAAAAAACGAAATGACGCATTCGCTGACCTTATACCCGACCCCTCCCGTTTCCTCTCCATAAAAAACAGTCTTCGTCTTCCCCATTTCCCTTCCCCTGGCTATTCTCGGTATCATCGCCTCCTCAATGCACCTGTTCGAGAAGTGCCGCGGCCGGGGAAGCGTGGTGGGCGCGGTGATCACGATAAAAGTGCTCTCCGCCGTGGTCGCGACCATGTCCCTGGTACGCGTTGCGTGTCCCAAATCATAGACTCCACGTTTGTTTTGACGATTATCCGCCCGTATCTACTCAGGCCACATCACGAAAGACTGACACTTTTCCTTGGCAAAACGTTAAAAGTCCTTGGCAATCATCTGGATCCTCATCGCGTGCTCCGTGGCGCAAGGCTCGGTCATCGCGGTGTTCACCGTACTCACCCTGATTTACGCCTCGTTCGGCGCTCTATCCCTGCACGTGTTCAACCGCGTGAAGTACGTCAACGCCCTGATGCTGCCAGTCGCGGCGGGGATGGTTCAGGTGTAGAGAGATCTCCGGTGCGTTCGGTGTGTTGTAGAGAGTACGGGTGGACGGGAAGGTGAGAAGGTGTGAAGAAGAAATGACGTGTAAAAAGTAACGAGAATCAAGTGTAGACGACAATGCAATCGCTCTATTATTACCACGCAATTTGAAAGATCCTACAAAAGACCCGCACTCCTCATCAGTTCACCTTTGGCTTCCGCGGCCGCGCAAACCCGACGAGCGGGTTTGTAAATCGGGACGCGCCGCGTCCGCGCTTGAAACGCGACGTGAAATCCGCACCGAAAAATAGTTTGGGCCTCGGTTTTTTTGGCGCGGCGAATCTCGGTGCGGCGGCGGCCAGTGCGTCAACATACCCAGCCACGCCCTCCCGCAACCGGCCGCTGGTGGTCTTTTCCACCGCTTCGAGTCTTTCGTGCACCAGTCCGGTCGTTACGTACCGCGATGGCTTCCTCGGAGAAGGTGTGCGAAACCGGCGCGCGCTCGGTCGCGCACAAGCCCTTGCCGCCGCCCACCACGACTGACGGTATCACGCAGATTCTGTTTTACCAGTACGTCGAGCCGGTGTGGAGCGCGCGGCGGCAGAAGCAGGCGCTTGCGGAGTTTCACCGTTTGGCCGCGGAGCACGGGGTGACGGGTAGGGGGCGGATCGCGTTGGAGGGCGTGAACTGCACGCTCACGACCTCCGCGTGGGGCGCCCGGCGGTTCTGCCAAGGCTTGCGGGACTTCGACCCAAACTTGTTCAACGACACCGACTTCAAGCTCACCGACGGCGTGGACCCGGCGACTAAGTTCAAAGCGCTGACCATCAAAAGCACGCTTGAGCTCGTGGCGTACGGGTTGGGGGGCGAGCGCGCGCCGCTTTTAAAGCAAAACACGGCGAAGCACTTGGAGGCGGATGCGTACCACGCGATGCTGGGGGATGCAAACACCGTGGTGATTGACGTGCGTAATTTTTACGAGACCGACATCGGGCGGATGGAACCGCCGCCCGGGGGCGCTGAGTTTCTTGACCCAAAGATGCGGAACTCAAGAGAGTTCCCAAAATGGCTGAACCAGCCTGAAACGAAAGAAAAGCTGAAAGGGAAGAAGGTGATGATGTACTGCACCGGGGGAATCCGGTGCGAACGCGCGACCGCGTTGCTTTCGCAGATGGAACGGGCGGAGGAGGATCTGCAGACGGATGGGATTTACCACGTGCGAGGCGGTATTGACCGTTACCTAAAAACGTTCCCGCAAGGCGGGTACTGGAAAGGCCGGAACTACTTGTTCGACCTAAGAGGCGAGCAATCTGCGGAGGAAAAAGACGTAAAAATCGTTGAGACGGAAACCAAAAGCCACTGCTGCGTGTGCAAAGGCGCCTTCGCGCTTTACAAGGGCAAGCACGCCTGTTCTGATAGCGAGTGCAAGGTGCCGGTTATCGTGTGCGACGGGTGTCGCCGACGCGCGGACGGGGAGCTGAAAGCTTCGCTGAAGTGCCCGCTGTGCGAACAAGGCGTGACGCTGCGGGACCTGCCTCTGCCCGACTTGGTGGGGCAGAAACGAAAGCTTGCGCTCGACGGGAACCGCGAGCGGTCGAACGGAACGGCGAACGGAAAGCCTCGTCGCGAGATGGACAAGTCTCGGTGGGTGCACGTGGCGCGGTTGCCGCTTTGCGTCACGTCTAATGACGTGAAACTAGCACTGGCCGGGATAGAGGTTGGCAAAGGCGCGCCTTCCTCGGTGAGCGCCGAACTCGGCGGATCCACCGTGGAGTGGATCGCCGACCAAAAAACCAACTTCTTCTACGGGTCGTGTTACGTCGAGTTCGCGAACGAACAAGATGCCGTTTCGTGCGTGGAGCGGTGTGCCACCGCGCCTGCTAGGGTTGGAAAGAAGAATCTAAAGGTGAACTACGCACCCGCGCGAGCGAAAGATTCCACGAAAGCGGGACAAGCGGGGGAAAGGCCGCCCGTGCCGATCACGCCGGGCGCGTAGGAGTAGTATCTTCAAGGTTGTAATACAAGGTTGTACCCATCTAAGCGATCGCGAACCCCGCGTCGCCGCGCCGCGCCACATGACTCGTGCTTGGTGCTCGCACTTTGGAAAAAGAACGAAATAAATTGGGGTGAAAACACGGGAAGCAACGAAACATAGCCACGACTTCGACCACGACGTTTCCGGGGGCGCAGAAGCGCGTGCGCGCGGAGTTTCGTGGCGCGCGAAAAATGGGTGTCAAGCGGTGCTCGCATGGAAGGGAGAAACTTCAGTGCAGGGAGTGTAACCCCTGCCCTCACGGGAAGCTGAAAAAGAGCTGCGCAAAGTGCACCCCGTGCCCTCACGGGAAGCTGAAAAAGAGCTGCGCGAAGTGCTGCCCCTGCCCTCACGGCAAGGTGAAAGGCAACTGCAGTATGCAACCCCTGCCCGCACGGCAAGCAGAAGGGCAACTGCACGGTATGCACCCCCTGCCCTCACGGGAAGCGGAAAAACATGTGCGTGAAGTGCACCCCCTGCCCCCACGGGAAGCTGAAAAGCAGCTGCGCGGCGTGCACCCCCTGCCCTCACGGGAAACGGAAACAAAACTGCGCAGCGTGCAAAGCGGCACGCGCGGCTCCGCCGAGCTCGAAGCGGGTCAAGCGCGAGCCGAAGAGTTCGCCCGAGATCAAGCAGGAGCCCGAGATCAAACAAGAGCCCGAGATCAAGCAAGAGCCGTTCACCATCCGCGGCTACTTCGGGTTTGACAACGGTGAGTAAAAACGAGTGTAAAAAAGGCGGGGAACACGAGGTAATCGTACGTCGTCAACACATCGCGCACGCGAAGCGCGAGATGCTAGGAGTAGTGCAAGTCGGCTCCTGCGGTAATTTACGGGCTTAGGGTTTTCTAAGCCCGGGAGATGGTTTTGATCCAAGGGATTTTCCACTGAAACAAAAGACACTGGCGTTGTTTTCATTCTACTGTCAGACTGTATGCTACATCCCCCCGGTTGGATTACAACCTTGTACGGTTGTACTTTTTCGAAACGCGCAAAGACGACGCCGCACTGCCACGAACTACTACTACTAGGGTAAATCAAGCTCATTTTACCTACTACGACTACTACGGTCTGACGGTAGCCCTCCATCTTGTTCTTTCCTGTGAATACTTGCAAACGATACTAGGCCCCCAGCTCAGCACCAGCTTCGCGGTCGCGCCCAGACGTGCGCCCCCACCACGGCGCTTTCCAAGGCGTTGCACTCCTTGACGTCCAGAAACGTCAGGTTCGCGGGGCAATTTCTGAACACCCATCGCCGCACCCCACTCGTGGCCGGCCCCCAAAGTGTTATGGTCCGGGCAGAGGCGTTTGGTACCGCGATCGGTTCGAACGACCCCTCCAGTGGCCACCCGTTTTTCGTGGGCGACGTCGGCAAACTCGGAATCTTGGGAACCGCGTCCTCCGTCTCAATCTCTTCCACTCCCTTCGCGTCCCGCAGCATGGCAAGCGTTTCGTTCCGCACACGTCCGCGCGTCGCAAACAAGTGCGCCGCGGACATCGCGAACGTGACGTGCGTCTTGACGTTTTCTACCAACTCACACATTTGTTTTATTTGAAGACCGGTGTACCCGAGCCAGGGCGTCCCAGAGTGCGTCCACCCCAGACTCAGCGTGGCTGTTGGACAGAAAAAAACGCACTGCTTCACGAATGTCTCGCCCGGAATCGGCTCCCTTCCTCCCGGCCCTTTAATGACATCCGCGTTGAGCCACAGCGGCATGGTCCGCGTGGCGCTGTGCGCGCCTTTGTACCAATGCGGGTGGCACCCGACCTGTGAGTCGCGTAGGACGCGCAACACCAGGGGCACCGCGTTTGCGTGTTTGAAATCCAACTTCAACCCGATCTTTCGGCCACCCTTGACTTACGATAAGTAAAAGAAAGTGTCAGTCTTGTAAGGTTATTGGCAAACAGTAGTCGTCGGCGCGCGTTCGCGCGTCACGGGGACGCCAGCTTGCGCCAAAAATACGCACCTGCAAGGAAAACTTGTTTGAAGAACGCGTCGAAACTCAAATCGCTGTCCACCGCGGGCGGGTGGCACATGATCACGTCACGCACGGTGACGTCTCTATCGAGCCCCGCGACGACGTCCGACCCCGCGCGCCGCCAAGCCGCCGCCGCTGCCGGTGAGCTCTCCTGAGGAACCCGAAGCATCACGTCCGCTTCGATCATGTGAATCGTGCCATCCGCCAATGCGTCCGCGAGCGCCTGGGAGGAATTCACCGCGTGCGCCCAACGCACGTTCCGCGGTTCCATGCACCCGAAATGCGCGCCCAGGTTGTGCGCCATTGTACGCACAGAACCCGCGTTGCGTCGGGTTTAGGATAAACGGGTACCCGAACCCGGAACCCCAGGTCGGGTGGACGGGGGAAGGGCGACGGCACGAGTGTCGGGGGTGTCGCGACATGTCGGAAATATCAAAATATTTTTAGGCAGCAAAAAATAAAATTGATCCAATAAAACCAGTTCGAGCTTGTGTTACAACTGCGTGGTGCTATGGCTTTAAAACGCCGAATAAACACGTATTCCATCCGCCCACACCTAGCTTACCCCGCAACGTCAAACTGCACCTTGCACGCCAAAGAAACGTCCCACCGCTTCGTGGCGTCGTTCCGCGCGACAACGATTCCGGGCATGGCGGTTTTTCGATTTTTTTCTTCGTCGTTTCCGAGCCGCAAAAAAACCTCCCCCCGCAGTGGCGGTTTTTGGGAGCCCCGTTTCACTCCGGCGCAATCGCCGTCCCCGTCGCCTCGCCCGAACCCTACGCCCCAGCCTATGGCACCAGGACTCGGCGGTATCGTGGCGCATATACCCCAGTCACACGCACCACTGGAAACCCACGCGCCAATCAGCGTGTCGTTACCAAGCGCGAACAGACCTTGCGCACTAAGCGTTGGGGTTGCGTTTTGTGAAACTTCATCAGTTTCGAAACGATCGGTTTCATCAGCCGCGCGTGCGCCGCGCGCGGGCATCGAAACCGCGATGGACGCCGCCGCGCGTGACCCTGGTCTGCAGGTCAGCTGCAGCAGCGCCCGCCCGTTTTCCGAGCCAGCCACTGACGGGTCGCCAAGGAAAACACCCCCCGCGATTCCCGCCGCTCCGTTCGCAGAATCTTTGGAGAAACAAAATGCAGGGCCTCGGCACTTTTTCAACGCCGCGGCGCCCCGCGCGCCGGCGCCGATAAGCGTGGCGCCCTTGCTCGTCGGATTCAGGGTCGCGCCCGCATCGTGGCCCTCACCGCCAAGCATCACGAGGCGTACCCAGGCATCGTGCCTGAGGCGCACCCGGTACGCGAGCTTTTCAAGCACGAAACGCGGCGATGCGATTTGGTTTTGCCGGTTTCGGTTTTGCGACGGTTCCCCCGGCGCTTGCGTCGCGGATAGCCGCATCACCAACCCGTCGCCGTTCGCGAACGGGGTTTCGACCGTAGTGGTGGCTTTGATCAAGGAGCCGCAGTTTCGTGGCGCGTGTCGTCTCCCGTTTTCGTGTGTGATGTCACCTCCAACAGAAAACGGCAGCGCGCTCGCCAGCGTCACCCTGGACTCCACCCGTGCCCTGTCCCCAAGACGCGCGGCGCGGTCCGTGCCGACGCTTCGCTCCAGATCCGCCAAACGGTCCCGCGTGGACGTGATCTCCGCGAACGCGTCCCGTGTGAGCCGGCGCAGGGTCTCCACATCGCGTTGGCGCGCGGGCGGGTCCTCCGCGAACCCGCGCGACGACATCGCCGAAACCACGCACGAGCGCGGCGCGCTGTGGTGGTGGCAGGAAACCCGTGGCGGTGTGAGGCCTGCTGCGAATGATCGAACGAAATAATAAAATAAAATCAGCACTGTTAACGATCGTGATGATGAGTCACGATAAGGACGCACGACGAGCGTCGCGCTTCACATCACGACGCGGGAGACATGTCGCTTTGCGTTTTCGCGAACGCGAGCGCGGTGGGTGGAGTCACTGTGCGTCACAGCACGCGACTCCGTTCGCGAAGAGTTCGAGCCACTAGGTCGGCACGAACACGAGACGCGGTGGTGCGATCGGCGGTTGCCAAAGATGCGCGAATTTGCGAAACCCCGCGTGCGTCAGGACCGACACCAAAGCAACCCACAACCGATGTACACTTCGCGGCGTTCTCTAAACGCAAGGCGCTGCTCGCAATGCTTGCCGCGTCTGGGTTTGCGGTGACCCTAGCCCCCGCTGCCGCGAATGCGAATCTGCTCGACGACTTCAACAACTCACAGCTGCAGTCGAAATCCAAACTCTTCATGGGCCCCGTGGCGCTTACGTTCGAGCGCCTTGTTGCGCTGCAAACCGACGAACGGGAAATGGACGTCAGCACCCTCGCGGACGCGCTAGGCGCGGCGACCCTTGATTGCTTGAACCCGCGAGGCGTCCTGGCGGCGTACGCGACCGTCCGGGATGTGTGCACGCTCGGGATTCTAGTCAAGAGCGCCACGAAAGGCCCGGCATGTGTAAACGCGAAGGACTCGCAAGAATCGATAAACGTCAACGCCGCGCTCGGCGAGTTGAAGGGGTCCTACGAAACCCTAGCGAAATCGCTTTCCGACGCGTCCACCGTGGGCCCGGAACGAGACGCCGCGTTCGCGACGTGCAAACAGAACCTGCGAAACTTCGCGCAGAAACTGCTGAACTGCTTTCCAATCGACGAAACCGCCGCGAGCGAAACCAAAAGCGTGTTTCCCGACCTCTTCGCTTGAACCGGAGGTTCTTTTTTACACGAGCGGAGAACGACGGCAGCAGTGCGTACGTGTTTACCAGTGCTCGCTACTGCTCACAAGAACACACACTGGCGCAGCGCACGTAGCGAGGTTCGGATGTGAACGACTGATTATTAATAGTACACGCGGTTATCACTTGTATTATTATAGAGCGCGAAGCGCTAGCGGAACCTCTGCTTCGTATTGCAGATTGAATTTATTTTCCCTCGAAAGCACTTTTCGTTCTCGCACTCGTCACCTTCGTCCCCTTCATTCCGAACGCCACTCGCGATGGCACCGCCGCTCACGGTGGTGGTGGGCGACAAAGGAAGTCGCGAGTGGAAGCCCGCGGAGTTCGAAGACGACGCGACGTACAGCCATCTCGTGGAGATCGCCAAGACCAGTCGCGCGAGATGCCGCAGGTGCGTTCCCTAAGCGACTGCTGCCGTGTTGCGACAGATCTGACGATGCTCGTTTACGACAGATCTGACGTTCCTCGTTCGCAGTAAGATTCCACGCGTCTCGCGTCTGACCCTCCTCCGCCCCATTCTGTCCGCGTCGTCATCCGCAGGTGTAGCGAGTTCATCGCGAAAGCCACACTCCGCGTGGGCGTGCCCATCAAGTGGCGCGGAGGCGAGTACGGGTGGATCTCGTCGTGGCAGCATCCGCAATGTTTGCGCGTGCCTGACGTGTCACGGGCTGAGCTCGCGACGCAGATGTACGGCCTGAACGCGTTGTCCGTGACCGACCGAACCGCTGTGCTGGACGAGCTTCTGAGCAAAACCGCGGTGGCGCTTGAAACAGTGGACCCGGATGACCTCTCCTTCAGCAAGAGGGATGGGAAAACACCCCCCGCCAAGTTACCAACCCCGGCGCAACTCACGCGGCCGCTGTTACCGTTTCAACAAGAAGGCTTAGCCTGGATGGTGGACAACGAGCAAAGCGTGGTAAACGGCGGGATTCTCGCGGACGAGATGGGCATGGGCAAAACAATCCAAACCATCGCGCTGCTGCTTCACCAAAAGGCGACGCGGATTGCCAAAGAGCTGGCGCTCGCGAAGAAAGGTACGTATTGCCTTTCCCAAATCCCAACACAGTTTGCCCATACGAGACTGACACTTTTCTTTACAATAAAAGGCCAAGCCACTTCGAGCGCCGGCAAAACAAACGCCCCCACCCTGGTAATCGTTCCCACCTCCGCCCTGACGCAGTGGGAAGACGAAATACGCGACTGCGTTACCCCCGGTTCGTTGTCCGTGGTTGTGTACTACTCGAACAGGGCGAAACTGGACGCGGAAACCTTAAACGCCGCGGACGTCGTGCTCACGACGTACCCGGTGGTGGAGGGGGAGTGGCGGAAATGCGTGGCGCGGGCGATGGTACGTATTTCCCATTTACCACATTCCGCCTCCCTGACTGCCCATACGCTGACACTTTCTTTTTTATCTCAGGTGCCGTGTAAATGGTGCGCCAAGAAACTCCTGCCGCGAAGCCTTGTGACGCACCTGAAGTACTTCTGCGGACCGGACGCAGTGCGAAGCGCGAAGCTGGCGAAACGCGAGACGAAGCAAGACGCGGCGAACGAAAAGGCGATGCGCACGTTGCGCATCAAAAAAGGCGACGGAATTGGTGGGGGGGTGATGGAGGACGCGGGGAAGGCGAAACGTTCCGACGGCGGCGAAAGCGCAGCCGTACCCGTGGAACAGGAGAAGCCGAAAAAGAAAGCCCTACCCACCCCGGGCAACTTTTACAAAGAGCTCATGACCAAAGCGGGAAGGCCAGCGATGTCCATGTACGACGGCGCGATTAAGGCGCGGCGGAACCCGCGAAACCCGGGCGGGTCGGAAACGAAACAAGAAACGAAGAAAGATGATGACGATGGTGACGATGACGACGACAACGACCTTCCGGTTTCCGATTCCGACGACGTGATCGTGGTTGGCGAGTTCGTGCCGTGTGTGAAGCGCGAGCCTGTCGACGACGAGGACGCGGATGACGAAATGCTCCGCGTCGCGTTGGAGCTTTCCCGGCGCGAAGCCCAGACGCGTCTCGCGGGTTCCGGAACGCGCACCACACGAGGAAGTGGTAAGCAACTTGGGAACCCGGGAGGTGCGATGGACACGATTGACTCTGGGAAAAAACAGCCCACCAAGGGGAAGTCAGGCGCGGCCACCAGGCCTAGCAAGGGCAAGTCAAACGCGAGCAAGCCCGCCAAGTCTCGTTATGGGGCTTCGACGAAACCGCAAAACAGAGATTCCTCCTCCTCCGACGACGACGACGACGACGAGTGGATTCCCAACACAAACGGCGGTTCCCCCGGTAACGACGCGGACGCGCAGCTCGCGCTGGCGATTTCCATGGAACACGACGAAGACGAAGAAGACGAAGAAGACGAAGAAGAGCATGTATCGCCCGAAGCGAAGCTCTGCAAAGGCAAAGGCAAACCGGCGAAGCGGGTGACGAAAGGCGCGTTCGGCGGTTCCGCGGTTTTGTGTCTTCCCGTGGATTCTGTGTCGGTGAAGTCGGAGGACACCGACCCCGACCCCGACCCCGACGCCGATCCGGTTGACTTATCCGACTCCACGCTTCACAACATCGTATGGGACCGCATCGTCCTAGACGAGGCGCACAAAATCAAAGCGCGCACCACGAACACGGCGAAGTGCGTTTACGATTTACGCAGCGAAAAGAAGTGGTGCCTCAGCGGAACGCCGCTTCAAAACCGCGTGGGCGAGCTGTACTCCCTGGTGCGGTTCCTGCGCATGGGTACGTGTTGGGGCTTTCCCAAATCAGGCGGCACACTGTTTACTGCCCCGTCCGTGGCTGTACTACGGCCGTAACATTTACTGGCAACTGTTACGACTACTTACATCACAAACGCACTGTTTGCCGATACAATACACCCATACTCCCGACTCGCGACTGACCGTTTTCTGTGTCACTCGCATTCGCAGACCCGCACGCGTATTACTTTTGCAAGGTCAAGGGGTGCGAGTGCAAGAGTTTGTGCTGGAACTTCGGGCCGGAGCAGCGGCGGTGCGCCGAGTGCGGGCACGCGGGCCCCAGGCACTATTCGCACTTCAACCAAACCGTGATCAACCCTATTAACCGGTACGGGTACGTCGGGGACGGGAAGAAGGGATTTTTGTCGTTACGGGACGACATCCTGCGCCCGGCGCAGTTGCGGCGCACGAAGGCTGACGTGAAGGACGACGTGAAGCTGCCGTACTTAACGATCAACGTGGAAAGTATAACACAGGATGAGGTTGAGAAAGACTTTTACGAGTCCCTGTACATGCTCACGAGGGCTAAGTTCGACGGGTACGTCGCGAAGGGAAGCGTGCTGCACAACTACGCGCACATCTTCGAGCTCCTTTCGCGGTTGCGGCAAACCTGCGACCACCCGTACTTGGTGGTGCACTCCAAATCGAACGCCACGAAACTCGCTGGTGTGGACGCCGCGGAGGCGGGTTCGTTGGAACAGTCGGGCGGTGCCGGTGCCCCGGGTGGGGGTGGCGATGGCGCCGAGGCGCCGGACGCCGGCGGCGGATCAAACAAGGCGCCGGACGGAAAGGAAGGCGGGCGCGGGAAGCAGAAACAGCCGGCGCCGGACGGAAAGGAAGGCGGGCGCGGGAAGCGGAAACAGTCGGCGCAGTCGGCGCCGGCGGAACCTCTCGAGACGGAGGATGCTTTCGACAGTGAAGGGTTCGAGCCCACCGCGGGGGTCGAGACACCGAAGCACTACTGCGGGATTTGCGCGGATTCCGTGGAGGTAGACGACGCCGCGCTTACCGGGTGCGGGCACGTGTTTCACGTGGCGTGTATCACGGAATACGCGTCCTGCGCGCCCACGGCGAACGGCGCGAAAGTGACGTGTCCCGCCTGCCGCGTTCCGCTGACGGTCGATTTGCAGCCCGCGGATCTGTCCATGGCGAAACGAATCAAGGACGCGGCGTCGAGCGGCGAGGGCAAAGGAGGCAAAGCGGCGAAAGGAAAAGGTGGTTCCCTTATTCCTTCTAAATCGATCTTGTCCCGCATCGACCTTGGCAAGTACACGTCGTCCACCAAGGTGGAGTCGCTGATGGCGGGTTTGCGGTTGATGCGCGACGAGGACGCCGCCGCTGCCAAAGCGTGGCAAGCGGCGGTGTCCGGCGCCGGCGAGACGAGTGAACCGTCGACGACGGACACCGGATCCCCCCAAACCCCACCCCTGAAAAACAAAGCCATCATTTTCTCCCAGTACACGTCCATGATTGAAATCGTGGAGTGGCGTTTGCGGAAAGAGGGTTTCGTGATCGCGAAGGTACGGCCGTAGGGGCTTTCCCAAATCCTGACACACTGTTTGCCCTACACAAGTCTGACACTTTTCTTTTTGTATCACAGCTTCTCGGGTCCATGCCGGTTTCGCAGCGCGCCGCGAACCTTCGCGCGTTCCGCACCGACCCGGAGGTTACGATAATTCTCATGAGCCTAAAATCCGGAGGCGAGGGTCTCAACCTGCAAACCGCGAACCGGGTGTTCATCCTAGAGCCGTGGTGGAACCCCGCGGTGGAGATGCAGGCGGTGATGCGCGCGCACCGGATCGGGCAAAAGCGCGCGGTGGTCGCCACGCGGTTCTGCACCAAGGACACGATCGAAACGCGGATGTTCGAACTGCAGGAAAAGAAAAGGCTCGTGTTCGAGGGGTGCATGGACGGCAACCAAGCCGCGCTGGCGCAGCTCACGGAGGAGGACTTGCAGTTCCTTTTCAAACGGTAATAGGGCTATAGGGGAGGGGGAGACGCTTGTTTGGAGACGCGAAAAAGATTCAATAAAAAAACTTTCAATTGCTGCACTTTTTTTGACGCTCGGGTCGTCCTCTTTAATTTGTCCATCACCGTTTCCTAACATATTTTGTTTTTGTCACCCGCGGGGACTCGGCAACGAGGGTTGAATCGCCGGCGGCAGAGACGAGGAGGGGGCGACGACGTGCGTTCGGGGGGGTGGTACCCCGCGCGAGAGGGTAGAGCAGCGAGCGTTTAAGATTAAAAAAATGCCTGCCGACTTCAGATGTGTGTTGACTCCAATTTTGGGGTGCGTCGATGACGAAGATTTCGATTCAATGTCCAGATTCAATGTCCCCGCGATATGTCTTTTGCGCAGCCTTGATCGCGTGTGTCACCCGATTCTGGTTTCATTCTGCGCCTGATCGTGTGCATTTCATCGTGCGTTCTTTCATTTCATCCGCGTTCTTTTTTCAGCTCTGCACAGATGTCACCTTCGTTTTCCATGGGGTTCGCGCGTGGCCACGCCTCCGCACAGCGCACCGCGCGTGGCTTGAACCTCGAACGCGAGGGCTTACGCTTCGGAACTTACATCCGGAGCGGGGGCTACTCGCGGGTTCAAGCGCGCGTCGGGTTACGAACGCACGCGCAGGAGCCTTCTCACGGCAGGTGCTGAGAGGGTGACTGACTCCAGTAGCAGGCAGGTCGATTTCGGCAGGGCGGGGGTAACCGAGCGTATCGGTGTCCCCCTCGTCCCGCCGAACGTCGACCGCGAACGCGACGCGTGGAGACGCGTGTTCCGTGGCGCTTAGAAAACAAACAACAAGTCGAGATGTGCGTCCCGTGCCCGGACGCGGGGACCCCCACACGCCGCGTCGCGATTTTCCCAAATGTTTGCGAAGCCACATGTGGCTTGAATCTCGACGCCGGTTTTTCTCGGGCGTGCGACGACGCCGCGGCCTCCTCCTGACGTCGCGTCTCGAGGGTCGCGACCCGCACAACCTGGCATCCAAGACGCCGCGGGGGATACCCGACCCATCACCGTCGTCCCCGTCGTCGTTTCGATCCCTGACCCCCCCCTTCTCTTGTTTCTTTCCTCACAGGCTTCGCGGCGCCAGGGACGCGTTGGGCCTGGCGCGCGTGCCGATTGATTTGGACGACGACGACGACGACGAATACGACGGGCGGCGTGACGCGACGCCGCAGCGTGCGGCGCCCCGAGGCGACCCGCGCGCTTCAGGGTTCGGCGACGTCAACGACTTTCCGCGAGATCCGGCGGACGACTCGGACGACGGCGCCTTGGACGCGTCACAGAAACACGCCGTGGATGCGGATTTAAACGCAATCACGGCTGATTTGCGAAAACAGGTACGGCCGTAGGGCGTTTCCCAAATCCAGGCACGCTGTTTCAAGCCCCTCTTTGAGTGCACTACTCGCGATGTATGTAGCATTGCTAGTACTAGTAACGACATTGCCAGTACTGGAAACTGTTACGAATATATCACAAGTGCACTGTTTGCCCATACAGTAAGACTCAAGGCTGACCTTTTTCTTTTCCAAACACAGCTGCGGGATAAAAAAAAGCGCGGCGCCGGGTACGTGAACCTTTTCCAGTACCTGTTTTTCTGCGCGTTTTACTTCGTGGTTGTGTTTATGCAGGCTGATGTGTACAACGGGTATTCCGTGGTGAGCAGTGTACGCCGAGCCGTGGTGCCCCTGGACGGTGAGGGGTACCCCGTGACCACGATGTCCGGTCCTAATCAAATTCTTGACTGGTTGTTAGCATCGGCGTCGCCCGTGTGGGTTGACGAGGTGTGCGGGGACGGGGTGTGTAACAGCCCGTTCGAGTTTCCCGCGTACGGCCGGTTCGGGTGTCGAGCGGACTGCGGAAGCAACACCAACCTTACCACGATGCTGTTGCAAGTCAGGGCGGATTTCAGGGACGACCTTTACGCCCCGCAAGCGCTGAGGGCCGCGGCGTCGTGGAACCTGTGCAAACGCGACGAAGCCGCCACGAAAGCGGGGTTCCCGGATGTGTGCTGGTGGCAGGAGGACCGCGCGTTCGCGAAGATCGTGGAGAACCACCTTGAGACGGTAAACGTACCGCCGGATGAGCTGTGGTTCGTCGCCGTCAAGGGCGACTACATGGGCCGCGTGGTAGGGAACGTGTTCATCGCGGAAAACAACTCCCTTCCCTGGGTAGGCACGGTACCGGAGTGGAAAGCGTGCCCTCGGAACGTCGTGAGATGGCGAAGAAACGTCGCCGCCTCCTCATCCGCGCGGAGGATGCTCCTGGAAGTGGAGAAGCACGCGGATGGCGCGGGGGCGAGCGCGCGCGACGCTTCTGCGCGCGGCGAAGGGGAGAGAAATCGAGTCACGTCGCACAAGCGCAGAGCGGCACCTGGGGAGACGCTGGAAACGCTGGTCAACGCGGACATCACGGCGGGAAGTCGGAGGAAGTTACTGGGCGGCGGCGTGGACGTGGCGGCGAGTGCGATTGACTGGATGGACCAACGCGCGGACGACTTTGTGGACTTTTGGACCAGTCGCGACGCCGCGCCGGCGCCGGCGCGGGCGGCGTCTGTTTTGTCGAGCACGTCCGCGTTTGAAAATGGCATTTCGCCGTCAAAGACTTTGACGGCGAAGGCGGAGACACGCGTGCCCGAGCGTCGCTCGCTTCTCGGCGACCGCGACGACGCGTTTCGGTTCGACGGCGCCACCGTGGGCGCCGCGGCGGCGGTGTACGATACCTCCAACTGGGGTAGCACGCTGACCACGAAGATGACGTTTGAGGCTTGGGTAAAACCCGCGCTGGTGGGTTCTAATTTCAACACCACACTTGTGATGAGCGGCGATTACGACTGGGGAATCATGCTGGTGTGCGGCGGCGGCGGCTCTGGGTGCTGCGGCGCGCACGCGGACGGTGAGTATTTCCCAATCCCCACGTTCCGCCTCTGCGATTGGCCATACGAGACTGACACTTTCTTGTTAATCTCAGGCGCGGTTGCGTTTTTCACGGGCGCGTCGGAGTGCGCTGCCATGCCCTCGTCAACGGCAGGCCTCGTGGCTGGCGTGTGGAGTCACGTCGCGGTTGTCGTGGACGTCGACGCTCCGTTTGTTTCTTTTTACCTCAACGGCGAACCCTCTGGGACGAACACGACCGTCCAAATGCCGAGCGGCCTGTTCTCAGGCGGGGTTTCGGATACGTTCAAGTTTGGGTGTTCGCACTCCACGTGCACTCCGGGCGGGTCCTGCGGGTGTTTCGTTGGTCAGATGGACGACATGCGCGTGTACAACGACTCTCTCTCGTCTACCTCAATTGCAACCTGGTATTGGAACCAAGCCGCTGAGGTGTTCGGCGACGGACAACACCCCGACGCGGCAAACGCGGTTGCGCGGTACGACGCCGGAAACGCGATTGAAGAGAACGGCGCGTTACGCGTCCCTAACTCCGTTGTTTTTCTTGCTACTGGTACTGATGACATCGTGTTCACCACCGCCTTTTCGAATCAACCTCCGATGGCGCTTCTCAGCGACCGCGGGGCGATGTCGCTGGATTTCGGCGTGAGTAACTCCAACACGTCCGTTTACGAATCAGGCGTCGATTCCGTGAACGGCGTCAACGCCACCGGCGCGATGACCCTCGAGGCGTGGATCAAACCCTCTAGCGTCACCCAGACGCAGATGCTCGTGTCAAACGGCGAACTCGGCTGGGCGGTGGCGCTGGTGTGCGGCGGCGCGGGTGAGGGGTGCTGCGGCACCCACGCAAACGGTACCGTGGCGTTTATGTCATCGCAAGCTTTGGGCGACTGCGCAGCGTTGCCTTCCTCGGCGACCGTCGTCGCGGTTGACCAGTGGACGCACGTCGCCGTTGCCGTGGACACGCACGCCGAGGTTGTGCACTTTTTCATAAACGGTGTTTCCACCACCGCGGACCGAGTGGCGTCCCCGGGCGTGTTTCTCGCAACCGACACCCTCCCTGTTGCGTTCGGGGGCGTGTTTGGATGCGCGACGTGCATGCGCTTCTCCGGGCGCTTTCACGCCGCGCAGGTTTGGCAGACGTTTCTGGGCAAAGATTCGACTCAGTTGCCGGGCGGCATCGGAACACGCAAAGCGATGATCGGGGCTATTGCAGACTTGGGCGACGAAACCGCATCTAGCGACGACGGGACGTACGACAGAGTACTCACCTTCGTGGCGGATGACGCGCGCGGCGACGCCAACGCCACGGTGGCGGACCGGTCTCCGAGCGGCGGGTTCTTTACGTTTGAAAACGCGCGCTTCGTTTTCGACGCCCCCAACTTTGGGTACGGCGTGTTCACCGAGTACACCGGGGTTGCGCCGGTTACTTTTTCGGACGCCTCGATGCTTTTCAACGGCGTCGACGCGTTTGGTTTGGTGCCGTTCAACGACGCGATTTCGCTCGATGTCACGACACCGAACAAACGACGCGCCTTGTCGTTTGAAGCGTGGATCAAACCTTCTGACTCAAACGAAACCATGACAATCGTGGGTAACGACGACGGAGGGTGGTTGGTCATGAGGCACTGCAATCACACCGCGCCTGGCGTGGCCAACACGGACTGCTGTCCCGGAATCAACGCCGGCGCGCTCGCGTTTTACCCGGGCGGCGAGCTCCACGCCGCGGGCACCTCGTTTTGCAACAGCCTGGTCTGGACCACGGATTCGGTGCCTACTCTCCAGTGGACACACGTCTCCGTGGTTGTTGATTCCACCGTGAGCAGGGTGGATATCTTTCTTGACAGCGCGGCAAGGGAAACCAACCAAAACGGCACCGCGGGCGGTTCACACGATCTCACGTCGTTTGCGTCGCACGCGTCGGTTTTCGGCGCGAGCCGCGGTTTGGGGGTCGGGCGCCGGCCCGGGTGTCGAGTGGACTGCGCGCATTTCCGCGGTTTCATCGCGGGCGTGCGTGTGTGGAACGCGCCCGTGCCTCCCGCGTACCGCGGCGTCACTGAGGCGTTTATTTTGGAACGCGACTCCACAAGTCTCGTAGCGAGCTTCAGGCCCGTGGACGGGGTGGACGCGGTGGTGCCCAACGCGGCGATTGGCACAAACAGGGCACACGACCTGCAGCTCGTCAACGTCGTGCTCGTGACCGGCGGCGACCGAAAGGTACGGCCTTGGGCCTTTCCCAAATCCAGGCACACTGTTTTATCTCTAACGCTGGTGACTGTTGTCCATACATCGCGATACACAAGACGTTAACCACTTTTCGTGTAACAATCACAGGTTTACTACGAAGACCCAACCCCGAGCGCGTTTGTTTTCGACGGCAACCAAACGCACGTCGTCGTCCCCACGACTTTCGGTGGCGCCAACGTCACGCCGCAAACAGCGCTGATGCCTGCGAACAACACCATGACCTTCGAAGCGTGGATCAAACCGGACGCGTCTGGGGTGAACGCCGAGGTGCTAGGGATGATGGGGGGCGGTGGGTTTGCGTTTTGGCTCGCTTGTGACACGCTGAACGTCCCCGGTTGTTGCGTCGGCGCGCCGGACAACGCGCTAGCGTTCCACGTCGGGGACGATGGAAGCTCGAGTTTGAGCGCGAGCGGTTGGAGCCCGTCGTGTGACGCCGTCTCCAAGGTTGGAGTGGAACGAAACACGTGGAGCCACGTCGCGGTGCGCACGTTTCAAAACGGCGCCGACTTGTCCGTGGAATTTTTCGTCGACGGCGTTCCCGCGGGGACGAATTTTGTGACCAACGGCGTTCTCAGCGCGGGCGTGACTTCCAATGACAATGGTATGGCAGGCAAGATGATGCTGGGACGAACGGACCATTGTGACACCCTGAACGAACCCTGGGTTTCGGATCCTTCGTTTGGGTGTTTCAAGTACAACGGGTTCATGGACGGGGTTCGGATGTGGAACGCGGCGGTTGTTGGTGAGACGATTTCATCGAAAAAGGCCGAAAAGCCAAACCCTTACCACCCGAACTTACGCGACTTGATTTTCGAACTCGCCTTCGACGACGCGCCTGATGGGGACGTGGCGCTTGACACGTCACTCAACGGGAGACATGCCTCTGTGTTCATGTGCGCCGGGTCGTGCGATCCAACCGCCACGCTGAGCGCGTTCGAGAACGTTTTGTTTGACAACAGTACGTTTTCAAAGAAAAACCGCGCTATGGTTTTCGACGGCGTCGCACGGTACGAAATCGAAAACGTGGACGGCACACCCGGGACCCTAGCCCCGTTCACGTTCCCGCAACTCACCGTGGACGCGTGGGTGTACCCCAGCGGGACCGCAACCGGCGTGGAAATGCTCGTCTCACACGGCGCCGGCTTCGAAGGGTGGGGTTTGTTGTTGATGTGCACATCTGGTGGGCAAGCCAGTTGTTGTGCGACTGGTGGGCACGCCGTCGGCACGCTCGGTTTCTTCGCAGGGAACGCGTCATGCGGGGACTGGGCGTCGTCCACCGCGGTTATGCCGCGAAACACGTGGAGTCACGTCGCCGTGACGGCCACGCCCGGTGGCGGCGCATTAGGTGACGAGACGCTCGTCGCGTTTTACGTCGACGGCGTTTTTTCCGGAAGCAAGACGACGACGTTGAACATCACGAAGGGCGGGTCCACGCTCGGCTTGGGCGGTATCGGGGGTGGGTGCGTCAACTCAAACTGCTACGAGTTTCACGGGCAAATGGATACCGTCCGCATTGCGAACACCACGCTCGCGCCCGGCTTCGTGTCCGTCGCCATGGACGGCCCGACGCACGTCACGTTTCCTTTCGCCAACTCCGTGTTGGCTGAGTTTACGTTCGACAACGGGCCAATCGCTTCCGTGGGCGACCTCGCGGTGGTGGGCGTTCCGCTCACGTCGTTCACGGATGTTTTTTCGTCTGAAGACGCGTTACCGTTTGGCGACCCTGAACCGTTTTCGGGCAACGCGAGCCTTCTCCTGACACCCGGACTCAACGGGTGGGTCCGCACCGCCGGCGGCGCGTCTGTTGGTTTGAACCCCCCTGCGTTCACGTTTGAAGCGTGGATCTCCCCGAGCGTGAACTCCACGGGGACCTCAACCATCGCGATGCTGGGCGATTTCGGCTGGGGTTTGGTGGTGACGTGCTACGGCCCTGGAAGCGGGTGCTGCGACGTGAACACCACGGAGTGGGATGTTAACCACGCAACGCAAAACGTGCTGGCGTTTGCCACGGATACGACGTGCGACCTTTTCCCGCGATCGACAACAGCGGTCGCGATTGAGACGTGGACACACGTCGCGGTGAGCGTGGATTCCGAGAGCCAACACGTTTTCTTTTACGTCGACGGCGTCGCCGCGGGCGGCGGAACGGGGGAACACGCGGTGGCTGGCGACGGCGGCGGCGGCCCCCTAGTGCTCGGCACCAACTTGGAGTGCGCCAACGTCACGGCTTTGTCAATAAACTCGAGCGCGTGCGCGGCGTTTAGTGGCAATATCGATAACGTGCGTATGTGGCGCAAGCCCCTTGTTGCGTGGGAAGTGCTTTGGTACAAAAACAGGCACGTGCACGCCCTCGACCCTGCGGTGCACTCATTGGTTGCGAACTACAGTTTCAAGGCGACGCTTGTGGATACGCACCTACTGGCGCACTCGTTAATCAGCGAGTTTGATTTCGCGGTTGCCTTTCCGTTCGACCTGCATAACGCGGTGCCGCTCGCCGACGCAAAGTTCGTGGTTCCGAACCCCGCGGCGCTGCGTTACACGAAAAACACCACGGTCCGCGTGCCGCTCGTTGACGTCACGGCTTTCGCGCCAACCTCGCTGACGTTTGAGGTATGGATCAAACCCGAGATCGACGCGACTTCTAAGTTCGGCGGGTTCCTCGCGTCTCTCGGCGACGCCGGGTGGAGGGTGGGTTTGATGTGCAACGCGGGGGCGGGCGATTCCGCGAACGACTCGTTCGTGGGGTGCTGCGTGGGGGGCACGCACGTGGAGAACTCGGTAGGGTTTTACGCCAACGACGACGATCCGTGCACCCAGACGCCGTCATCAACCAAAGCCGTCACAAGCGGCGAGTGGACGCACGTCGCGGTTGTGGTGACCGAGCCGGGCGGCGTTGTTGAAAACGCACCGCACGGCGCGGCCTACTCGGTGTGTTTCTTAATAAACGGCGAAGACTCCGGGTGTTTCAGTAGCCCTAGCTACGGCGTCGCGAGCGGTTTGCAGATTGCGTTCGCTGACATAGAGGCGTTGCGGCTAAACGACACGGCTGGCGTCCTCGCCGGCGATTTCGCCCTGGGCGGGTTTGTCGCGGCGGGCAACGGTTCAGTTTGCGGCGACGCGAATCTCGCCTGCGCCTCCACTTCTTTCCGCGGGCTCATGGACAACGTGCGGGTTTGGAACGCGTCCCTGAGCCACGCCGTGGTGGGTAACTACGCCGCGTCCGAGATCGACAACGACCACCCGTATCTTCGAAACCTCGTCGCGAACTACTCGTTTGCGGAGGGGAAGTTCCAAGGCGAAATCGATTTGGGCGCGATTAGCGACACGCACAAACTCGGAGACCGAACAGGTTTCGACGGGACAGTGGTGAATGGCACGTACGAACTCGACCAGGACCTTGTGCTCAGTCAGCACCCGCCACCGATGCCCTCCGCGCTTCGGTTCAACGGAATAGACGCGTTCGTGCTTGTTGATTTCAACCAAACTTTTGTTCCGCCCGGCGCGCTTACTCTCGAGGCTTGGGTCCGGCCGGACCGCGTTTCCGTTGCGCAGCACATCGCCGGTATCGGCAACGACGGGTGGTCGGTTCGTCTGCAGTGCCACGCCGACGGCGCCACGGAGCCGGACGCCAACGGGTGCTGCGACACGCACGCCGCGGGCGCAATCGGTTTCCACAACGGAGACGCGGACGCCGTTTGCACGAGGCACGTGTCAACAACAGGCGTCGCAACGAACCAGTGGTCGCACGTCGCGGTGGTGTTCAATTCGAGTGTCGATCAAGTTTGGTTTTACATCGACGGCGTCCTGATTGGGACTGATAGTCACGTTTCTCTATATTCCCCCTTGAACGACGGCGCCGGGAGTCCGGACACGGTTTGCCACCCGCTGAGCTTCGGCGCCCAAATCGAGTCGTCCCCCAAACCGTGTGACGTTTCGCAAATGCCGCGGTCGACGTACTTCCAAGGCTGGATCGATGAGATCACGATGTGGAGCGCCCCGCTTGCGCAGACCACGATCGCGGAGTACAAAGATAAGAGCTACGCGCACTGGCACCCGAACGCGGGGTCCCTGATCGCGTACTGGAAGTTTGACCAAGCCACGGGGTACGTGGCGTACGAGTATTTCCACACCCCGGGGCACAACGGGAAAATCGTATCCAGCGATTCGTTACCCACGCTTTGGGACATAAACATGCACGCGGACGTTACGTTTCTGGGCTCGCCTACGATCGCGCCGCCGCCGCCGTCGCCATCGCCCGCGCCGCCGCCGCCGCTGGCGCCGCCGCCGCCGCCGCCAATACCGCCCGGGCGCTTCGAAAAAAGCGTCGCTGGTGACACTTCGGTGTACTTTACCGGAACGAGCGACTCGTACGGCGTCGTCGCGTACGACGCTCGTTTAACAAAGGCCGTTACTGACCAAGCCCTGACCGTGGAGGCTTGGATTCGCCCGGAACAAGGCGAGGACTTCTCAAGAGCGCAAACAATCGCATCCCTCGGTGACCTGGGGTGGGGCTTGCAGATCATGTGCCCCGCCGGCGCCGGTAAGTATTTCCCATTTACCACATTCCGCCGACTGAATGCCTGTACAGACTGACATTTATTTTTTACAATCTCAGGATTGGGGTGCTGCGGCGCGCACGTGGACGGGAGTTTGGGTTTTTTCGCAAACGGAGCGGCGACCGAAACCGGGCCTCTATGCGAGCGAGTCATGTCCTCCAACCTGAGCGTGCCCCTCGGCGATTGGAGCCACGTCGCCGTGGTGGTGGACCCAAAGGGACACAGGCGCGTGTTGGCTGCGAGCGAGTTGGTAAACGGCACGCGCGTCGTCGCCGCCACCGAGTTGGGAAGCGCGCCCGCGCCCGCGCCTCGAAAGTTGAACTCCATCGGCACGGTACCCCCAAAGCGGAAGTTGCTTGCTGCGAGTTCGGTAGACACGTCCGTGGTGCCGCCGCCGTTGTTTTGCGATTTGCGAGCCTCTGACTTTTCAGCGCACGTCACGGCGAACGGCGACGCGGGCGATTGCGGTTTGCGTTTGTTCGTGAACACCATGTGCCAGCCCGCGTGCGACGCCGATTACGTCGCGGACGGACCGACGGTGTGCGTGCAAACATGGAACGGTACGTACGTCGCGTCTCACGCGTTGTGCAACTTCGCGGTGCAGTACACACCCGCGGTGAGTTTGTTCATCAACTCGAGCCTTGTTGGTTTCTTCGTGCACGGCGAGGTAAACACGGTGACGGGACAAACGAACGACGTCGCGCTCGCGGTTGGCAACGACCCTACGCCTGATTTGTGGGTGGGAACCCTTGGCCTCGGCGCTGACGGAAACGCGGTGTCCTTTCGAGGCACCATGGATGCGCTGCGTGTGTGGGACGAACCGGTGTCCTCGTTGGATATAAAATGGTGGGCCGAACGTACCCAAATCGGGGTGTACCACGGATCCTACGCCGGGTTGGTGATTTGGATGGACTTCGTTCTGGACATCACCTCGCCAACCACGGTGCGCGCGCTTAGCGGTTCGAACTTCGCGGATTCCTCCGCGACTGGGCCGGTTCAAGCGCCGGCGATGACCATGACGCTTCACGGCACGAACTGGACGTCCAGGGCTGCGCGCTACAAAGAATACCGCATCGGCGAGGACTGGTCTGTGACGCTTCCCCCGGCGCCCACGCCGCCGCCGTCGCCCTTCCCGCCGCCGTCGCCTTTCCCGTCGCCGCCGCCGCCCACGTGGCGGCGCGACGCCTGTCCTTTCACGTGCGAGTTCGACCAATACGTTGACGCGCGGTGCCCTTGTGACGTCCCCGTGTGCGCCACTTCAGCTGGCTCTGTGGATTTTCACAACGCCTCTATTGCGTGCATGGAGGTGATGCTTGAGTATTGCGCGAATGATGCCGGGTGGTACTACGAACCGGAAGCGTGCTGGTCGCTTCGCGTTTCCGAGATTGAAATCGCGCAAGTCGGAATAAACGGCGCGTCGCTTTGGGAAAACACGCCGTTGCTCGGCGACCGCAACGTGATTGTGGAAATCACGCCAGGGGCGTTTAACGAAACAGTCAAGATGATGGTCACCGAGCTCACGTTCGCCTCTTTGAACGCGTCACTTGGCGGGAGCGTGCTTCCCACGATGTACGGCAACGCGAGGTCTGACTACATCTTGATTCGCCCCACGGACGCCAGCGTGAACACCACGTCGGACATGATCACGATAAGAATCCCCTTCGACGTGACGCTTTTTCTGGACGGCGCGAACGGGGGGTTCAACCCTTCCGCGTACCAGCTCGCGTTTCTGGACGAAACCCACGGCGTGGAGGCGGCTGACTGGGAACCGCACGCCGGTACGGTTACGTATTACGCGCGGAACGACGTACCGAGCGATTGGCCGGTTTCCAACGCCACCTCCCGGTACGGAGCGAGCGACCGGTTCGGCGCTGGGGATTTGCCGTTCATGTCTGGCGCGCCCAACTCGT